>ERZ778517.1310-NODE-1310-length-19184-cov-4.698050_pt1 | contig 19184 bp, 17 predicted proteins | sample MGYA00510341_ERZ778517 | MGnify/ENA primary metagenome ERZ778517 (study PRJEB29527, sample SAMN07138964) | mouse gut metagenome | material: feces | host: mouse | place: China:Nanjing | collected 2016-01-25 ... | reverse complement strand
TATTATTTTTTTCTATATATATTAATACAATATATTGAGTATATAAACTGTTCGGCTACATCATCTACTCCCTCTTGCAAAGCTTCTGATAGTCTACATGATGCCCCACATATTTGTATGCTGGACGGATAATCTTCCCCTTATTTACCAGCTCCTCGAGCCTGTGCGCGCTCCAGCCAGATATTCTTGATATCGCAAAAATCGGTGTGAACAGCTCCGTTGGAATTCCAAGCATAGAATATACAAGCCCGCTGTAAAAATCCACATTTGCACAGATCGGTTTGAACAGCCTTCTTCTCTCCATCAGAAGCTTTGAGGAGATATCCTCAACCATATTATAAAGCGCGAATTCCTCTTCCATTCCTTTCGCTACGGAAAGCCTCTGTGCATAATCTTTTAGTACAACTTCTCTCGGATCTGAAATCGTATAGACCGCGTGCCCCATACCGTAGATCAGCCCTGCTTTATCAAATGCTTCTTTATCCAGTATTTTCACCAAATAATCCGTCACAGCTTTCTCATCTTTAATATCCGGGCAATTTGTTTTAAGATCATCAAACATCTGCATAACCTTCAGGTTCGCACCGCCGTGACGAGGGCCTTTCAGAGACGACATAGACGCTGCCACAGCCGAATAAGTATCTGTTCCCGAACTTGTCACCACGTGATTGGTAAAAGTACTGTTATTACCGCCTCCGTGATCTGCATGAAGTACAAGGGCGATATCAAGCACCTTTGCTTCAAGTTGCGTATATTTTCCATCCTTGCGGAGCATATACAGAATATTTTCCGCCGTAGAAAGCTCTGGCTTCGGCGGACGCACCATCAATGTTTTATCAAAATGGAACATCCGGTACGCATAATAAGCGTACACACTCATCATAGGCATCTTCGCGATCAACTGCAGAGACTGCCGCAGCACATTCGACACAGATATGTCATCCGGTCTTGCGTCATAAGAATACAGAAGCACGATACATTTCTGCAAAGCATTCATAATATTTGCCGGAGGCGCTTTCATAACTACGTCTCTGACAAACTGCCCGGAAAGCTCACGTAAGCTTCCCAGTATCTTAATAAAACTTTCAAATTCATCATTTCCCGGAAGTTTGCCAAAGAGGAGCAGATAAGTTGCCTCCTCAAACAAGAACCGCTCTCTTCCTCCGGCGCCTACAATGTCCTTCACATTAACTCCCTGATAGAAAAGCTCGCCTTCTACCGGGTAAGACTTCCCGTTTACCCGCTTCATCGCCACCACATCTGATATCTCGGTTAGACCTGTCAGGACACCCTTCCCGTTAGAATCACGCAACCCCCGTTTTACATCATATTCAAGATAAAGATTCTGGTCTATAGCGCCGGAACGCATACAGTTATCAACCAGTTCCTCAAACTTAATATCTAGTTTCTCCCCAAGCTCCATCATAGAATGTATATTTTCCATATTAACTGCTCCCTTCTTTATTAACCTGATTCTTGTTTCTTCCTGCTGCCTGTGCGTTTTAATTCCTCAGTTCTTTTCAATTCCGGAAATCCGGCTTATCTTCTCTAAAAATAGGTAGTTAAAAAGAGCCATCACCCGTCCGACTCCAATAACGGCAAGCACTGTTCCTATACCGATTCCAATGATATGACCCGCGAATACAAAGCTTAGTGTAATGGTAAGGCAGATATTGAAGGTATCAAAACAGTTCTTGACAAAACCTACATTCTTTCCTGAAAAATCACTCAACGCCTGTACGATCCCATCTCCCGGATTCGGGACAATCCTCATATCCAGCGACAAGACCGCTCCTACTCCTGTAAGAATGATCGCAAGAATAAGAAGCAAAAGCCTCCCAGCAAAACTTCCAGCAAATGTCCCGGCGCAGTCACTCTCAAGCTCTGGGAGCATCACTGAAAACAGATTCATAAATCTCGTAAACATCAGACAGAGAGGAATCTGCAGAACATCTGCCGCAACCGCTTTTTTTAAGTCCGTCACTCTGACCTTCCCAGATCGTCCGCTTCTTTTAGACATCACCGTATGCAGAAGCACCTCAATTAATACAAATATGGCGTACCACAAAAATGTCATATCTCCGAAATTGACATCTAATATCGTCGATATACTGAAAGATACTGAAATGATCGGCGATACACCAAGCCCTGTCTTCGTGTTAAGTGTAATACCGAATGCCAGAATCAAAAGTCCTGCCAGATAAAAAATCACCCGATAGCCTTTTTCCTTCTTCACTTGTTATGTACCTCCTTTTGCGTTGGCAAGTATGACTTCTATGCCAACTGATGTCAGGGCAAAATAGTCTGCCCGCACGATATCTGCAAAAATACCCGGCCGCCAGACAAAATGAAAGTCTGACAGTCAGGTATTACCGCCTTTGGAAAATATCCTGTATTGTTACTATATCACATTTTTCCAGAAATTCCAACTACTCCGAATGCACCTGGTCCTCCGTGTGTGGTAATGACACCTCCCGTCTGCACCCATGTCACTTTCTTTGCTCCGCACTTTAAAGCTGCTCCTTCTGCATTTTCTCTCACCTCGTCTGACATGCGCGGTGAACAGATCAGCCATATCTCATCCAGATCAAGCTTATGCTCTCTGATATAATCTGTAACCAGTCCTGCAACAATCTTTTTCATACTTCCTCTATGCTTTTTCGTCGCTTTCAGATATCCGTCCAGAATATCGATCTGGGGATGTATCTTTAAAAGTGTACCGCAGAGAGCCGCGGTGTTGCTTACTCTGCCTCCAGCACGCAGAAATTCAAGTTTGTCCGGTACAAAACACATGCGGACACTTTCTGACACTTCTCTTGCTTTTTCTGCCGCTTCAGAAACCGTCCATTCTGGATGCTTTTTAAGAAGCTCTGCCATTGTTACCACAACCGCATACTGTCCTACCGACACATGCTTCGTATCAATACTGGTAACGTAATCTCTTCCCTCCGCCGCAATCTGTCCGCTTTGATAAGAACAGGTTGTCACGGATGAGTATGCCAGATATAAAATCTGTCCATCCGGATGCTCCCCATGGATGCGGTCAAATATCTTTTCAAAATCTTCCGGTACACTCCCGCTTGTCTTCGGAAGCTTTCCTGTCCTCTCATAAAATTCACATACCTCTTCTGCCGGAAATGTCGCGTCATCTTTCGTAACCTCTCCGAAGGATACATGCATTGGCACAATATAAATCCCATACTTTTCCGCCACTTCATCTGTAATATCTGAGCCTGTCTCTGCAAGTAAAATTATCTTTCCCATGGTTTTCTCCTTTAGCTTCATACGTATCATCATAAGTTTGACATGTAGTTTTTATTACTACTTATTATTGTATCTCACCGCCTTCCATGATACAATTTACAGATAGGTACAATATGTAAACTTTTAGGAGAAAAGACATGAAACATGATGTTTCTTTAATGAAAAGCATTTTAGGGAAAAATTTTACAAAAAGAAACCGATTCACCAGACAATGCATCGGTGAATCGATTATCGCTTTAATGCAGAATAAACTTTTTGAAGATATTACCATATCAGATATTGTCAAAAAAGCAGGCGTATCCCGTATGACCTTCTACCATTATTTCCAGTCAAAAACAGAGGCCCTCAACAGCTATCTTCACGAGATCATCGAACTGTATCTGGAGGAGTGCAACCGTTCCATCGGCATAGAAACCTTCTATGACGCTGCGCACATCCGTCATGCTTTTTTATTCTTTGACCAGTATGCCATATTCTTTCTCACTCTGGCCAATGCAAACCTCCACTCTCTGATGCTCCATGCCATTGACGAATATCTCACCAAGCTGGTTGCTCCCGTTTATCCACACTCCGCCTATGAGCTTTATTACTACGGCGGAGCGCTTCTAAACGTCTTTTTAAAATGGGAAGCCGGCGGCAAACAAGAGTCCGTGGACGAAATCGTACAAGTTATCTGCCATTGCAGTAACATTGACAGTTAGCCCCGATTCTGCATCTCTACCAGACGGTCGCCGCAATAAATTTCCCGAAGCTTCGGCTTCTCAATCTTACCCGTCGCATTACGCGGAACCTCCGCGAAAATATATTTATGCGGACGCTTGTAACGCGGAAGCTTTTTACAGAACTGATCCAAATCTTCCTGCGTACATGTATAACCTTCCTTTCTCTCAACAATCGCCGCTGATATCTCCCCAAGCCTCTTGTCAGGCAGTCCGATGACCGCCACATCCTTTATGGCTTCATGGGCACGCATAAAATCTTCAATCTGTACCGGATATATATTCTCACCCCCGCTGATAATGACATCTTTCTTACGGTCTACCAAAAAAATAAATCCATCTTCATCTTCCTGTGCCATATCGCCGGTATAGAGCCATCCGTCTTTCAGAACTTCGGCCGTGGCTTTCTCATCATTGTAGTAACAGGTCATGACTCCAGGACCCTTAAGAATCAGCTCGCCTACGCTTCCCCTGTCCACATCCTGTCCATTTTCGTCTACAATCCGTGTTTTCCAGCCATAACCTGCCTTTCCGATAGCTCCCACTTTATGTATATTTTCAATTCCCAGATGAACGGCGCCTGGTCCGATAGACTCACTGAGTCCATAATTAGTATCATATTTATGGTTCGGAAAATATTTCTTCCACCGCTTGATCAGACTTGGCGGTACTGGCTGCGCGCCAATATGCATAAGCCTCCACTGGCTCAATTCATAATCTGCAAGCTTCACATCTCCCCGGTCCAATGCATCCAGAATGTCCTGCGCCCACGGAACAAGAAGCCACACGATCGTACATTTTTCCTTAGACACCGCATCCAAGATAATCTCCGGTGTCGTACCTTTCAGGAGAACTCCCTTGCTTCCTGTCAGGAAGCTTCCGAACCAATGCATCTTCGCTCCCGTATGGTACAACGGCGGAATGCAAAGGAAAACATCGTCCTTTGTCTGCCTGTGATGACTCTGTTCAACTTTACACGAATGCATCAGACTTTCATGATTATGTAAAATCGCCTTCGGAAATCCGGTTGTCCCTGACGAAAAATAAATCGCCGCATCATCTACATCGCGCAGCACAATATCCGGTGACTGGCAGGAACAATTCGCAGACTGCTGTGCATAACTCTCCGCAAACGACGGACAGCCGTCTCCCACATAAAAAATCAGCCTGTTTTTTGAAATAGAATCTGCGATCTCTTCCACACGCCCGATAAACTCCGGTCCAAAAACCAATACATCAGACTCCGAAAGATTCAGGCAGTATTCAATCTCTTCCGATGAGTATCTGAAATTGAGCGGAACAGCTAACGCTCCTGTCTTCAATATTCCAAAATAAATCGGCAGCCATTCTAAACAATTCATCAGCAGAATCGCCACCTTGTCTCCCTTTTTCACCCCCCGGCTCAAAAGAAGATTGGCAAAACGGTTCGCTTTCTCATTGAATACATTCCATGTGATCTCTCTGCGGTAATGAACAAATGGGGTCGGCTCCATCAATGAATATTCTTTCCATGTAATTCTCCGGTCCTCCTTGAGCTGCGGGTTAATCTCAACCAGACAGATATCCTCTCCGTATTTTCTGCAGTTTTCCTCTAAAATCTCTGTAATCGGCATTGTACTTTACCCCTTTAACGCTTTTATTTGATGAAGTTAATTTTAACATTATCTATTTAGGAAGTCAACATTACATGGTTTCCGCCTCTGTACTATTTTCATAATATTTTACAAAACAGCATTTGTAAATACAGAGGAACAACTCCGCAATCTATTTGCCGGATTCATTCTGGTTCTTCTGCGGAATCAGAAAAATAAATACAAGCGAGCTTATAAGCAGCAGTCCCGGATAGAACAGGTTCGGAATGATATGGAAGGCTGTTATTTCGTGTCCCAATTCATTTGCTGCAGATATTGCTACGAGCATCTGTGCACCGTAGGGAATGGCTCCCTGAGAGATACAGGAGAAGGTATCAAGCAAAGAGGCCGTCTTTCTTGGGGTTACTCCGTATTCCTGTGCCATCTCTTTTGCGATAGGGTTAGCCATAACGATTGCTACTGTATTATTGGCTGTTGCCACATCCATTGCACATACAAGAAGTCCCATTCCAAGTTGTCCGCCTTTCTTTCCTTTGAAGACATGCCGGATTGCTGAAAGGAGTGCCTCAAAACCACCATATTCCCGGATCAGGGCACACATTACCGCTACGAGGACTGCGACCATACAAGTCTCAAACATTCCCGATACGCCGGAACCCATATTGGCAAGCAGGTCTGTCGGTGCAGTCTGTCCGGTCGCAAGCATAATAAGCGAACCGGAGGCGATTCCGATCAAAAGCACGACAAATACATTGATACCAATGATTCCCCCTGCCAGTACAAGAACATACGGAATGATCTGTATCAGATTATACTCCTGAGTCACTGCCCCGCTTAAATCTGTGCGGAGCGACAATACAAGTATTAAAATGAGTGTTACAGCAGCCGCCGGAAACGCAATCCCAAAATTCTCCCGGAACTTATCTTTCATCGCACATCCCTGTCCGTTGCAGGCTGCGATCGTCGTGTCTGAGATAAAGGAAAGATTATCCCCGAACATCGCTCCTCCCATAACCGAACCAATACAAAGAGGCAGGCTGAACCCCGAAGCCTGCGCTACCGTCACGGCAATAGGCGTGATAAGCGTAATCGTCCCTACAGATGTTCCCATGGCTGTCGAGACAAAACACGCTACCACAAACAGTACTGCTACTGCAAATTGAGGCGGAATAAGTGAAAGCATAAAATACGCAACGCTTTCTGCACTGCTTCTCCCTACAACTCCTACAAACGCGCCAGCTACCAGAAAGATAAGGAGCATCGTGATAATGTTCTTATCGGCCAGCCCCTGTGCCATGATTCCCAGCTTATCATCGAATTTTACCTCTCTGTTCTGAAGGCATGCAACTAAGATCGCCGCCAAAAACGCGACTACGATCGGAATATTATAAAATCCCATCGGAATTTTCATTACATATTCAAACAGAATACCAAGTCCCAAATACAAAACCAAAAACACGCCGATCGGCAGCAAAGCTGCCGGATTACTTTTCTTCATATCTTTTCCCCCAATTTACGTTTACTCTTTTGTCTCTTTCGACACACATAATAACTTTAGATTTCTAACGAAAATCCTACTTTTCTCACTTTATCATGCAGCCAAATGCCTGGTCAAGTCATTTCCGCTCTTCTGCATACATATATTAAAAAAAATATATTGTTTTGAGGTACATATGGCAATTTATACTGTGACTGCCGGAGATACTGTAGATACTATCGCTGATTCATATGGAGTAGCCGCCGATTCCATAATCTATGACAACCAGCTCATATACCCTTATGCCCTTACTATCGGTCAGGCACTCTTTATTACAGATGATCCTATTCCGTCCGGAAAGCCTGGCATACAGACCAACGGCTATGCCTACACTTATATCAGCAACTGGGTTCTTAATGAAACGCTCCCCTTTCTTACCGAGCTTTCTGTCTTTTCCTATGGCTTTTCTATGGAGGGAGACTTAATCTTCCCCCCGAATGATGATAACTGGATGATCTCTGCTGCGTGGTCAGAAGGCACAAGGCCGATCCTCACATTGACTCCTCTTGACACATCCGGTCAGTTTAATAATAATCTGATCTCTTCTGTTGTCCGCAATGAAGCCTATAAGGAAAACCTCATCCAACAGATTCTCTCCACTCTGCGCGAAAAAGGCTATGCCGGAATCGATATAGATTTTGAATTTATACAAGCCTCCGACAGAGATCTTTTCTCTTCCTTTGTAAGAGAGCTCGCAGACACACTTCACCCATATGGCTTTACCGTCTCTGTCGCCCTTGCTCCCAAAACCTCAGCCGATCAGCCCGGACTCTTATACGAGGGCAAAGATTATGCCGCCTTAGGCGCGGCCGCCGATTACGTTCTTCTCATGACCTATGAGTGGGGATACAAATACGGACCTAATATGGCAGTGGCACCCATTAACATGGTACGCCGGGTGGTAGATTATGCTATAACAGAAATCCCAGCCGAAAAGATCCATCTCGGCATCCCAAACTATGGCTACGACTGGCCTCTTCCTTTTGAACGGGAACGAACCGTAGCAACCACGATCGGAAATGTAGAAGCTGTACAGATTGCCATAAGAAACAATGTTGAGATTTATTTTGACGAAACAGCCATGTCCCCTTATTTTAATTATGTCCGCGACAATATTCCACACGAAGTATGGTTTGAAGACGTCAGGAGCATACAGGCAAAATTCAACCTGATCAAAGAATACGGTCTCGGCGGTATGGGATACTGGCAAATCATGCGGTGGTGGCGGGCGAACTGGCTGCTTCTGATGACAGAGTTCCGATCATGATCACCGCTTTCTGCTCTTAAATTAATTTACTCTTGACAAAATCTCATGTCTCTCTGGCAGTTAATTCTCTGGCTGAAAAAGGGTATATCAAAAAGCAACAGACTGAACATAACCGAAAAACCATACATTTATCTATCCGTGAGTCTGCCTCCGATATTATCTGTGACGGACGGAATGCGCAAAAAGAGTTTGCCTCTGTTTTATTTCAGGGATTTACCTCTGATGACTGTGAAAAAATGAATGAGTTTTTTGAAAAAATCACTAACAATATACAAAATCATTTCAAACAGGAGGATTAACATGCTTATCAAATTTATCGGCTGGAATCGGCGGCATACCTGATATATGGACACTTGTATTCTATATTCTCTCCACACTTTTATGGGCAAGGATCGCAGCCAAATTTGCAAGCAAAGCAAGTGCCATCACCTTGAACCGGACGACCGGAATCGTACTGGTAGTACTTGGCACAGCAATCATGACCGTAGGATAAATTTTCCTAAATTCCCATGACAGATAAGGATATTCTTATGTTTCACTATTATATGTTTTATAAACCTTTTGGCTGTGTCAGTGCAAGACGGGATTCCCGCTACCCGACGGTAATGGATTATTTTAAAGATCTCGATAATCCGAATCTATCCCCTGTCGGACGCCTTGACCGTCAGACCGAAGGACTTCTTATCATCACAGATGACGGGCGATGGAACCAGTTAATGACACACCCTGAGATCCTGCCCTCGCTCCATCCGGAAGTTCAGGCTTTAACCACCCACAACCGTCCCGACCATCCAGTTGTTATGGGACGTATCACTATTACGGAAGGTCGGAAACGCCAGATACGACGAATACTGAAAACTGCCGGATGCTGCGTTATCCGCCTGAAACGGATTTCCATTGATAATATCCGTTTAGACGAGTCCTTAAAGCCTGGCGAATGGAAAACAATACAGATTTCAATCAATGCATAATATTTCCAAAACAAGAACATACTAAAGGACAAAACTGCTACGGAGGTATTATATGGAAATGAATGATACGATTGAATTACTAAAAGAATGTGATGCCGGAACGAATATGGCTGTTGTTTCTATTGATGAAATATTAGAAAAAACCAAAGACGCAAAGCTAAAAAAAATTCTGGAGCAAAGTAAAGAGGAGCACCGCACATTGGGAAATGAGATTCATACACTACTTGTTCAGCATGGAAGCGACTACAAAGAACCATCCCCTATAGCGAAGGGAATGTCATGGCTTAAGTCAAATGTGAAGATGGGACTGGATGACAGTGATGCTACAGTCGCAGACCTGATTACCGATGGCTGCGATATGGGTATAAAGACGCTGAACAAATACCTGAACCAATACACTCAGGCCGACAACACTTCCAAAGGGCTGTGCAAAAAGCTAATATCCATCGAAGAAAAATTATGCAAAGATCTGCGAGGATATCTATAAATTGCACACTTCGATTTACAATAGACAGTTTAAAACCGAGGTGATAGACTTCATTCCAGTAATCAGATTTCACATGCTCGCGAGGACTGAGACCAAAGGAGGACCTAATGGCCCTCCTTTTATTTTGCTGGAAAGGAAACATTTGCAATGACAAAACCTTTCTTATCTGATACAAATACTGTCCTACAATGCTAACCGTAATAAGAAACATAGGGATGTTGTCCATCAACGGAATGTCGCTTACGGCTGATATAATTTATCGAAAACAATATTTTGCTAATTTACAATGTTTTTAGGAGTGCCATTTAAAAATTCCTGTAGATTAGATACCGCAATATCCATTAATCTTTTTCTAGATTCCTTTGATGCCCAAGAAATATGTGGTGTAATCAAGCAATTTTTAGCGAACAAAAGAGGATTATTATTTTTTATTGGTTCTGTAGATACAACATCCAAACCTGCCGCCATTACCTTGCCACTATTCAGTGCATCTGCCAAATCTTCTTCTTCGATTAATTGTCCTCTAGAATTATTAAGAATAATTACTCCATCTTTCATCTTAGCAATCGTTGATTTGTTGATTATTTTCTCTGTTTCCGGGAATAACGGACAATGTAAAGCAATAACGTCGGATGCGACAAGCAGCTCATCCAAATCGACATAGTAGCATGTATCGGATTCCAGTTTTTCATTCCTGTACGAATCATAAGCAAGCACCTTCATGCCAAGAGCTTGTGCAATTTTTCCTGTGGCCTGCCCAATTCTCCCATATCCTATAATCCCCATCGTTTTTCCATCCAGTTCAATAAGTGGATAATCCCAGAAACACCAGTCTGGATTCTCTGCCCATTTTCCCTCATGAACTACCTTGCTATGATGACCAATATGATGGCAGATTTCTAAAAGAAGTGCAATAGCAAACTGACCGACTGCTGCTGTTCCATAAGTAGGTATATTTGCCACCGGAATATTCTTTTTCTTTGCCGCCGCGATATCGACTACATTATAGCCAGTCGCTAGTACTCCAACAAATTTTAAATTTTTACATTTTTCAAAAAATATTTCAGGAAGAGGCGTTTTATTTGTATATACAATATCTGCGTCTTCAATCCTTTCGATCACCTCCTCTATATCCGTAAGAGAAGTCCGATCATATACTGTACACTCTCCCAAAGCTTCCAATCCCTTCCAGTCCAAATCTCCCGGATTTAAGGTATAACCATCAAGTACAACTATCTTCATCTTTTATCCTCCTATATTTGTGGATTTTCTGGGTGTAACATGGTCGCAATTACTTTATGCAGGACTTCATCCTTCCAAATCTCTTTCCAGTTCTCCTTCATGACAAGCCTGTTTCCAAGTGAAATAGCCACCTTACATGCATCTGATACCGGAGGATTCCCTGGTATGTATCCCAAAAAATTAGCAGACAAGTTATAAATATGTCCGGTAAGGAATGAAACTGCTGCCTCTTTAGGAATTCCTCTTTTTTTTGCTTCCTCTACTGTCTCTGCCATAGCATATAAACAGGTCGCTCCCAAAAGTTCCACAAGAGTAGGTTCCAAAAATGCTATCTGCTCCGATGTCATAACGTAAGCATGTTCTACTGGAGCATACATCTGTTTTGCTACTTCCACACACTGTGCAAAACGATCATCATCCCCCTGAATCTTTGACATTACAATATCCTGTTTTCCCCCGCAGCCCCCGAACCTATCCTGACGTGCTTCATAAGTATCCTGATCCAAGAAATAAGAAGGATGGCAAGGATGGGCAACGCCAAATGTACAATCATTCCTAAGAGTCAATTCTTTTGCAACAGCAGCGGCCGGATCCAATATAATAAATCCTGTTCCGGGTTTCAACATTGGTACATAAATCGCTGATAACTTACCAATTAATATATCGGGGACCGCAAATACAACAACGTCTGATTTTTTCAAGGCCTCTTCAACCGGTATAGGTTCAAATCCTCTATCTTTGATACTCTGTATACCTGATTCTGAAGCTTCCACCATCAAAAGTTCAAATACATCCGTTTTTTTTGCCAGATTAATACTTGTCCTTGTTCCCATCTTACCGCCGGCTCCAATTACACTTACTACAATTTTTTCCATTGTATATAACCTCTTTTTCTATATATTTCAAACCTCTTTATTACTCCAAATTTATTTCAAATTTTCTTCCACTGTCTTTGCGATATTTTCTGGAGAAAATCCATATGCATCTGCAAGTTCTTTTGCTGATCCAGACTCTCCAAACGTAGTAAGTCCCATTCTCTTTACATATTTTGGATCATTTTCTACAACCAACTTACTGATATATGCCCCCATACCGCCGTTCACATTATGATCTTCTACTGTCACAATTGTATTTACCTTAGCGATTGCTTCTAATATCTTCTGCGGATTATTTCCATATAAAATATTTACATCACCTACTGTTACATTAATTCCTTTGTCATTCAAAATCTCTGCAGCTTTCAGAACACGATCCAAGACAAAGCCACAGGAAAGTAAAAGCGTATCATTTCCATACTTTTTCAAAATGCGTATTCCCTCTTCACTAAATGGTGTTTCTATGTCGTAAACATCAATTTCTTTTCCGCTTCCTGCACGCACATATACTGGACCGTCAATTTCTGCTGCCAGTTTTACTGCATGATAAGTCTGCGCTGCATCCGCTGGAGTAAAAATAGTATAATTAGGAATATTGGAGAGAATACCAAGCTCCTCATAAAACTGATGAGTAACGCCCTCTCTTTCTCCTCCAAGAAGTCCTGAATTAATTCCTACAAATTTTACATTTAAATTAGGATATGCCACGAATGTTCTCATTTGTTCACAAGCACGCATAGTAAGAAATCCTGCATAGGTGCCTACAAATGGCATTAATCCTGCCGCTGCCAAGCCCGCTGCAGTATCAACCGCATTCTGTTCAGAAATTCCCACCTCAACATACTGATTGGGATGAACCTCCGCAAATTTTGTCGCACGCATTGCTTTTAATGAATCAGGTGATACAAACATGATTTTATCATTTTCTTCCGCCATATCTAAAAGTGCCTGTGCAAACGCCTCTCTTGTTCCTTTAAATCCTGCCATTATAACACACCTCCTAACACCTTTCTTGCCTCTTCATATTGTTCTTGTGTGGGAACTCCCTTATGCCATGCATTATTGTTCTCCATGTAAGGAATTCCCTTTCCCTTGGTACAAGCACAAACAATTACACTAGGTTTTCCCTTTACATTTTTAGCATTTGATATCGCTTTTTGAATCTCTTCAATATTGTGTCCATCAATTTCCTGCGCGTCCCATCCAAACGCCTCAAACCGATCTTTGATATTATTTGACCCGATTGTCTCTTCGATACTGCCGCCACTCTGCCAGCCATTCTTATCTACAAATACAATCAAATTATCCAGATGATGTCCGGCTGCTGAATTAATTCCTTCCCAGCATACACCTTCTTGAAGCTCTCCATCTCCAGTAATAACAAATACATTGTAATCTTTTCCAAGATATTTACCTGCTATAGCCATTCCAGAACCAATAGATATTCCATTTCCCAAAGATCCTGACGTCATATCGACACCTTTTGTTTTATTCATAACAGGATGTCCCTGAAATTTACTTCCCAACGCACGAAGCTGAAAATCTTCGACTTCTTCTCCAAAATATCCCTTTTTTGAAAGTGCTGCATAATAAATAGGGCAAGCATGTCCCTTTGACAAAATAAATCTATCTCTGTCCTCCCAATTAGGATTCCTGGGATCAACTCTCATTTCATCAAAATATAATACTGATACAATATCTGCAATAGACAACGCCGGTCCCGGATGCCCATCTTTCCCTTTGTAAACCATTTCTACGGCAGTTAAACGTAGATCATTGGCAATCTGTTTTAATTCTGCTGCGTTCATACAAACTCCTCCTTTTTATTTATTCGGATAAAACTATATACATTAAACATCTGATGTTTAATGTATACTATATTTTGAATAAAAAGTCAATAGATTTTAAAAAATATCTATTAATCGTTTGACGTTCTACATTTTTTTCGTTATAATATTAGCAAAGTATAAATTAGGTGTTTTTTTCGCTTTATAGCTATGTTGAAGGATAGAGAAGTTATGAATAATTTATTTCAAGCAGCAAAAAGAGAATCCGCTGTTGATATTGTTGTAAATAGTATTAAACAGCTGTTAATGGACAGGAAGCTTCTTCCGGGCGATAAACTTCCCAATGAATTGGAAATTTCGGAAGGGCTCAATGTAAGCCGAGGATCCGTCAGGGAAGCAATGAAAATTTTGTCTGCATTTGGATTGGTCGATATCCGAGTTGGCAATGGTACCTATGTCTGCGAATCACCTGACAGCAATTTGCTAGACTCACTTCTTTTTACGTATTTTGTTACTAACCCTGACGTAAACAATCTCTATGAATTTCGAAAAATATTTGAAACCGATATTGTTGAACTTGTTATTGATCACTTTGATGAAAATGAATGTCAAAGACAAGCTCTCAAAAAAAATCTAGAAGAACTAGAAGCCTTAATCCATACTAATGCTGACACCGATACGATTTTTAAAAAAGATATGGAATTTCATCACATTTTAGGTGAAGCCTGCTGCAATCCTTTGGCAGCACGAATCTACTATTTTGTGATTGACTCTCTTAAAGCTTCCATTTCTCATACGCATATACGTCAAAAAGGCGAACTTGCGTATGAGGCACATACAAAAATATACAATATCATTCAAGGAAAACATTACGATAAGATTAAAGATTGTATTAAAAATTCTGTCGATATCTGGTATGAACTACAAGATTAAAATACCATGCAGCCGTAAGCAAAACGGATGCATGGTATTTTTTAATTTACTGAAGTAGATTCAGGAATTTCGGGCTTGGTTGTCTTTACCTTCACTGGTATCTTTACGTTAAGAACAACAATAGAAAAAACTACTGCTATAATACCAAGTATTATATTTACCGTCAGTTTTTCATGTAGAAAAAGAATGCCAAATAGTGTAGCAGCTATTGCTTCTGTAGATGCCATTATGGAGGCCTTTCCTGCTTCCATGTATTTTAAAGCTATAGTATACAATAAATAGGGCAGAAGTGCACTGACAACAACAAATACTATTTCTATTAAAACTAAGTTTAAGTGTTGTACTGATTTTTCCATAATTTTTTGTATATTACATAGAGGTAAAATTCCGATTCCTCCAGTTGTAAAAGTATATGTCATAATCGTAACTGGCTGATAGCCTTTTCTTAATCCGATAGCACTGAATATAGAATAAAGAGCATATGCTACACCTGCTCCTATACCTGCCATCACTCCCATCACTGTAACAACCTGTTCTCGTCCTAAGATACCAGACACAAAAAAACATCCAGCAAAAGCACTGATTAGTGCAAATATCTTACGCACAGTTACCTTCTCTCTCAGGAAAATACAAGATAAAACCGCTACTACTGCCGGAGAAATATAGAGAAGCACTGCTGCCATTGCCATAGAAGTCATCTGAATCGCCTGATAATAGCAACAATTAAAACATATAATACTTAAAAGACCACTTCCACTAAAAATCCAAATGTCCTGTATCTTTATCTTCAGCAATTCCCTCTTCGTAAATAAGATAACCAAAAAAATTATCACTCCTGTCCCGGCAACCCGTACTCCTGCAATATCCATGGAAGTCAAATCCATTTTCCCCAATTGATTCACAAATATTCCCTGACTTCCCCAAAAAATTCCTGCTAATATAATCAAAAAGGAACTTATTTTTTTCATAATACACTTCCACAGATTACCTAATACATCTCTGGAAAGAAAATCTTTCCTGTTTTATCATCGATAGGAGCTCCAAATTTATTTCCAATAATAAAGCAGACAAGAGCAACTACTAATCCGATAATAATATTGTGGAAAGATCCGATGGAAATATTTAATGCCATCGTAATACAATAAGAGCTTAAGCCACCGATTACACTGGCTATTGCCCCCACTTTGTTAGCCGTCTTCCAAAACAGGCCAAAAAGCATTGTCCAAAAGAACACTGTTTGTAAACCACCAAAAGCAAACATATTAATCCATACAATCAAATCCGGAGGATTAACTGCAATAACAACAGCTAAAATGCCCATAATTGCCGTTACTGCAAAAGAAATCTTAGCTACCAGTTTCTGATTCGGTTCTTCCTTTTTTTCTGCTTTATAATGCAAGTACATGTCTTTTACGATTGCAGAGGATCCTGCAATAAGCAGAGAAGATACGGTAGACATGGCTGCTGCCAAAGGCCCTATAATCGCTACACCTCCAAGAATAGGAAGCATATAATTTACAATTACAACAGGAATAACGGTATCTGTAGATCCATCTATGGCCGTAAAGAGGCCTCTGGACCATATACCAATAAGATGTATACCTATCATCATAATTCCTACAACCACTGTTCCATAAATCATTGCTTTATGTACAGATTTCGTGTCTCTGTACCCCAGACATCTTACTTGTGACTGCGGAAGTCCAATTGTGGTAAATCCACACAAAAGCCACTGTGACAGATAAAGCTGGAATGGAATCTGACCACTGGCTCTTGGATCCAGAAGATCAATCCCTTCTCCCGTAACTACTGCCTGAGCAGACTGAGCAGTAATGCTTTCCATAATAGCCTCCAATCCTCCCCCTCTTTGAATTACTGCAATTCCGAGAAGAATCGTTCCTATAACCATGACAATGGCACAGGCAGTATCTGTAATAGCAACTGCTGTAAATCCTCCAATAGTCGTATATATTACAACCACAGTTGCAAAAATCAGCAGGCCAATAGTATAGTCAAATCCTGTGCATGCTGCAAAAAGTTGCGCACCTCCAATAAACTGGCTCACCATCTGAGTAGTGAAAAATATCAAAATAGCAACCGTACAAATATAGGACAATCCGTTAGAATTATATCTTGCCCTCAATACGTCAATTACTGTTACGGAATCTGTCTTACGCCCTATAACTGCCATCTTCTTACCAAGCACTCCCAGAATCAGAAATGCTGCAACAACATTAGAAGTAGCATAGTATACCCATCCAAATCCAGTCTCCCAAGCTTTTCCAGCTCCACTCAAAAAGGAACTAACAGAGCCATAAGTCGCTACCAATGTCATTGCTAATACAAAACCACCTAGACTTCTTCCGCCGATAAAGTATTCCTTTGAAAAATTTTGCGCCTTAGCGTCAGCAGATCTTCTCTGTACATATATTCCAACTCCCATAACTCCTGCAAAAAAGACAATTACTGGAATCAGCCTTAATACCGAATCACTCATTTGTATCCTCCTCATCACTTTCCAAGTCAAAATCTTTAAATACAAATTTCAACAAATACACAACTCCTATAATTCCTGCAAACCAACAGCCAAAACTTCCTAAAATAAACCATGCGGGCATTCCTAATATTGTCCAGCTGTTTCCAACTAACAAATACACACCAAAGCCCCCTGCCAGCCAAACGATAAATGCAATTGCGCCCACAATCCAGGTTGCTTTAGCCTCTTTATTTATCTGAATAAACTTTTCTTTATAACTGAGCTCTTCCTTTTCTTTTTTATTTTCCATTAGTTTTCACCTCGCTTATAACAAATCTCACCATCAATAATAGTGTAATCAACCTTTGTTTTTACGATATCTACCGGATCAATTGCTAAAATATCATCTGAAAATACTGTAAAATCGGCTAGTTTTCCTATCTCAATGCTTCCTTTGATATCATCTTCAAAGCTAGCATATGCACCATTTATAGTATAACATCGAATAGCTTCCAACATGGAAATTCTCTGTTCTGGTCCGCATATTTCACCAGTTCCCCTGTCTATACGATTAACAGCTCCGTCCAATCCTGCTATTGCATCACACATTGCTGTCGGAGCATCACATCCAATTGCTGGCTTTAAACCGGCATCTATAAAGCTTCTTAATGCAAATAAATAGTTAATACGTTCTCCGAAATAACGATGATAATCACTACCATTTAAGGGGATAAAATGAGTATTAGCAACAGGAATAATTCCCATTATTTTCATTCTTTGTATCAGATCATCGTCCACAATTACGCAATGCTCAATTCTATGCCTGTGTTCTTCTGGTTTTCGGTAGTAATTTTTCAATGCTTTCTCATATCCCTCTACCATAAATTCAACTGCAAGATCACCCTCTGCGTGTGCCGTAGCTTGACAGTCATGTTTATTAATATAGTCGATATAGCTGGCAACCTCTTCTCGCTCCCATGATAAAATTCTTGGGAGGTCAGGATTATGAGAGTAAGGTTCTCTTGTTGCCATGGTGGGTCCACTGCTTCCTCCATCTACCATGAACTTACAACTTCCGATTCTAAACCGTTGATTCCCCAGTCCGGTATGAAATCCAAGATTCAAAAAGTGCTCGTTATCCTCTTTTGAAAAAGGTTTTCCGAAAATGCTGTGAAGCATCATAAACTGTCTTGGTTTAAACCATCCATTTCTAGCTGCTTTAAACATCATACTGTATGCCGGTGCATCACATTCGCCGCAATCATGTACAGAAGTGATTCCGCCTTCTAGGCACACTTTATTCGCACGTTCAATCGCTTCTCTAAGTTCTTCATCTGTATATTTTACCTTACTCCACAAATAAAATGCGCTCAAATCTCTTGTTAATCCAGTAAATTTCCCATCAACAACCTCTATCTCGCCCTCGCCAAATCTTTTGATGTCTTCTGGCATTTTAATATCTCCAGCTGCTAATCCCAGCGTATTATATATGCACACATGTCCACATGTTCGCATACACTGCACAGGATGGTCCGGAGCCGCAGCATCCAAATCTTCCAATGTAACATGACGTTTTTCTACCAGCTTATTATTGTCATATCCCCACAGTTTAATCCAGTCACCTTTCGGGGTCACTTTTGCTCTCTCTCTCACTAGTTCTTTTATATCTTCAATGCTTTTGCATTTCGGATATGTGGCATCGAAAATTGCTCCATTCATAAAGCCGGATAAAATGGGATGATAATGACTATCAATGAATCCCGGAGTCATGGCCCGGCCTTTTAAATCTATAATCTCCGTGTTCTCATCTATCAGGCTTTTTATTTCTTCATTTGAACCAATAAATACAATTTTATTTTTCTTAATTCCAACTGCCTCACAGATATCATCTCGAGCGTTTACTGTAATGATGCGCCCATTAATAAACGCTTTGTCAATGTAAGAATAATCAAAAATCATTTTCTCCTCCTTTTTTATACAATAATCTCTCGGAATCTTTAATCCAGTAAATATCAGGCTTTCAGATTCCTTTTT
>ERZ778517.1308-NODE-1308-length-19199-cov-7.183713_pt1 | contig 19199 bp, 19 predicted proteins | sample MGYA00510341_ERZ778517 | MGnify/ENA primary metagenome ERZ778517 (study PRJEB29527, sample SAMN07138964) | mouse gut metagenome | material: feces | host: mouse | place: China:Nanjing | collected 2016-01-25 ... | reverse complement strand
AGCAACATGGTAGGTCTTGCGAGCATCGTGCTGAATGACAGCTTTGCGGTAGGCAATGTAAGCGTGGTGGAGGGCAAGAACGGAATGTTCGTGGCAATGCCGTCCTATAAGGCAGGCAACAGGTACAGGGACGTTTGTTTCCCGATCACAAAGGAGTTCAGGGAAAAGCTCAACGATGCGGTGCTTGAGACGTACCAGCAGGCAAAGGAACAGGCAATGCAGGAGGGGAAGGAGCGTGCATCGCAGCAGATGCAGACCGATGACAGGGGCTTTATGAAAGCCAGCGGGGAGCCGCTGCCGTTCCGATAGGCAGAACCAGTAACCAGAAAGGGGCAGGGCGGGAAACCGCCCTGCGGAAAGGAAAAGAAAAATGGAAATGACAGCAAACGTGGAACTTACAAAGGAAAAAAATCTTATGGAGCTGCTCGATCTGCTCCGTAAAAACAATATGAAAGAGGCTGCAAACAGCATCTTTGAAATGGCGGCGTATGTCGATGTCATGGAGAAAAAGATGGATTCGGTCTTAGATGAGCTTACGACAGTTAAAAACCAGCTTCATAAGATGGAGGAGCGTGAGGCAGAGAAAGGGCTGAAACAGTCACTCAAAAGGGCAGTAAACAAGCTGGAACAGGACTGCAAAGCTATGAAAGAAAAACTGTTTGAAGTCAAGGCAGAGATCAAGGCAAAGGCAGGGGAAATCGTGACGGCGGCAAAGCAGAAAGGGAAAGCTGCCTTAAACAAAGTGGCGGAGTTTCTTGGAATTAAGAAAAAGTTAGAGGGTATCCGCCAGAACGTGCAGGAGTCCATAGCAGACGTGGATAAGAGCATTGGAAAGATAGACGCTTTCGGCACAGGAATGAGGGAAGCCGGACAGAAGATCGCCAACACGTTCCGCACCTTTGCGGATAAACCGGAAAAGGAGTACGGGGAGAAGAAGTTCTCAAAGACAGAACTGATAAAGAAGCCTTTTCAGGCAAAGAGAAAGCTGCTGTCCGGTATCTTAAACTGTGCAGATGCCGCCATAGAAAAGACAGAGCAGCTTGCCGCAGACGTGAAAAAGTACCAGACGGATAAGGCAGAACGGGAAATGGGCAGCGTTGACAGCATGGAGGCTGTTAATCCGGCTGAACTTGCAATGGTGGCAGAGCCGGAGTTCCAGTATGGGGCGGAGGCGTTTGAAGCACACCAGCAGGAAACAACAAAAGCAATGGCAACGGATAAAGCGACAAAGAGTAAGCCTGTAAAGAACGGAAAGAGCCGATAGGGAAAAGTCCTCTTGAATTGAACTAAGGTTTGATTCAGGGGGATTTTTTATTTTGATGGTCGTTTTCTGCAAAAACAGGACACTTTCTGCAAGGGATATTGTTAATACAATATAAGTTTGCTATTGTAAAAATAAGCATTTTTGCTTGAAAAAATAAATATTAAGGAGGTTCTTATGAGAACAAAGAAAGTAGTTAAAAGATTTTTTGCAATGGTGATGGTAATGGTACTTATGCTAACAACTTCAATGACAGCATTTGCTGCAACAGGAAGTCGTACATATAAGGCATCGTCAAAAATGACAATAGTTCTTAATCCGGGACAAAGAGGAAATTCTAATACAGTTTCTATTAGAGTTTCAGATTTACCGGAAGATGCTATTATTACAAAATTAACCGTGAACACAGGAACAATGTCTTATTCAGGAGCAGTTGTATGTAACTCTTTGACAATTTCAAGTTCAAATGGAAGAACGGAACAAATTGGATGGACTGGACAGGCAAACAAAACATTGACAACGAGTAGATTTCTTGCGTCAGCAGCAAATGGTACATATACAATTTCATTTAATGCTACCAATATGAGTTCTTTAAATTTGGGAACAAAATCATATCAACCATCAATAACAATAGAGTGGGATGATGAGTTTTAAGGCTGTGTGGTTCTGCTGCTACTTGAGGAGGTGATTTCAATGAATGTAAATTTGACCAGTATTTCATTGCAGCAGCGAAAGTTTTCGGGAACAAATAGCATAGGTGGAATACATTTACCGGACTTTAATGATAAATATGTGTTTTCAAAAAAGAAAAGTAATGTTAGCAATGCAGAATACAAAAAGCTAATAGCAGAGCAGGCTTATGAAGATTTTAAAAATGGACAGTTTCAAAATAAATCAGAAGGTTTTAATATGCTTATGAAAAAATATACATCTGAGGTGTCACCAGACAGAAAAGGTATTATTACGTCTGGTCTAAAGGCGGTTTCGAGAAACAAGCAGAGCGGACTAAAACCAATAGACTTACTTGCAACGATCCTTGAGGGAAAAGTAAAGTACCAAAGATTGCCGTCTGGTCAAACTGATTATATTGAATTTTATGACAAGAATGGAGAAATGGTGGCAACTTATTCCAATAATGGCTGGACGATGTATACAACAAATGCAGAGGCAGCCCGACAAACTGAAATGTGTATGATTTATAATGAAGCATGGGGGAATGCCAAAAGAGGGATTCCATTGACTGATAGTGACTCAGTAAATTCTGACAGTTTGCAAAACACCTTTGATGTACAGGCATAAAAATCATGTAAAGAAATCCTCTTGACAGGACTAAGGTTGGATTCAAGAGGATTTTTATTTTGTTAGTTATTTTCTGTAAAAATAGGGTGTTCTCTATAACGAAAAAAGTCCGCTTGAATTGAACTAAGAATTAATTCAAGCGGACTTTTTTGTTTGGAAGGTCATTTTCTGCAAAAATGGGACACTTTCTGCAAAGAGTATTGAATAGTTAATATATGAGTGCTAACATTCATTAAAAGTTGCACTACCATCAATCTAAAGAAAGGGGTATATGATTTTACGAACGATTATAATCATATAAGAAGGAAAAACATGGATATTAAAAAAAGTGAAGCAATAAATTTTAAAGCATATCAGCTTTTTGAAGTAAATGATAAAAAATATATTTTTACGCAGGATAACGCAATCTATGAGATTGATGATAGAACTCAAAAAATTATTGAGGCAACAGGATCGACATATGAAGAAATGTACAATCATGTTAAAGAAGATTTTACGGAAGAAGAGTTTAACGAATTAATATGTGCAATGAAAACATCTAAGTTTGTTATTGGTGAGGGCGAGGATTTAGATCCAACCATTACTGACTCGGTAAGTGAAATTACTCTTATGCTTGTTCAAAGCTGCAATATGAGTTGCAAATATTGTTATGCTGAGGAAGGTGTTTATAACGATGAGGGAAAAATGGACATCAACACGGCAAAAAATAGTTTTGAATTTTTGATTAAAAATTCAAAAGTGGATGAGTTAGGGGTTATTCTTTTTGGGGGAGAACCGCTGATAGCTTATGATGTGATTAAGGAACTTTTGGAATATATTCGTAGGCGAGAAAAAGAAATTGGAAAAAAGGTACATATTAATATGACCACCAATGGAACATTGATAAACGAAGAAGTTGAAAAATTGTTTGAAACATATGATGTTCATATGATGATAAGCATTGATGGAGATAAAGAAACACACGATAGTAATCGTTATTTTAAGAATAAGATTGGCTCTTATGAATTGGTATTAGAGAAAACAAAAAAATTTCGAGAGCAAGGAAAACTTACAGCACGGGCTACAATCAGTTCTGGAAAGCAGGATCTGGTATATACTTTTAGACATTTGCAGGAACTTGGCTTTAAATCAATTGTAATGTCGCCAGCGCTTAATCTATTTGAAGAATCAGATTTTGATGATTTTACTAAACATCAGGAGGAGTATATTGAAGAGTTTTTAAGGGCAGCAAGTTTAAAAGATTATAATACATGCAAAAAGATGAGAATGGTCTTTTCAAGATTGTTAAAAATACACAACTATACAGGACGCAATCGAGCATACTCGTGTGGTGCGGGTAGAACAGCTATAGCAATAGATATACATGGCGATGTATATCCATGTCATCGTTTTGTGAGTCTTAAAAATTTTGTGATTGGAAATATAAATGATGGTTTAAATAAACAAGATGACTTTCTGAGGAGAATCAATGTAAATGAAGAACATGAAAAATGCAAGGCTTGTTGGTTGAAAAATATGTGCATGGGAGATTGCCCATATACTAATTACGAGTTTACAGGAAGTGTAGGAGTAACGGATGAAAAATTATGTAGCATAAATAAGTTTACATATAAAAAATTTATAGAGGTCTATTTGAGACTATCGGAAGAACAAAAAAAAGAACTGTTTGAATAATAATGTTAGGAAAGGGTAGATATGGAGATATTGAGGGTTAATAATTTGCGTAAAAGCTATAAAAGTGAGCATACAATGGTAGAAGCACTTGATATAAAAACTTTCTCGGTTGAAAAGGGTGACTTTGTTGTAATTACAGGAGCATCAGGATCGGGAAAATCAACGTTATTGCATATGCTTGGTAGCGTAGATGAACCCACCTTTGGACAAATCTGGATTGATGGGGAAGAACTTACTGCAATGGATGAAAAGCAGAAAGCCAAATTGAGAAGGCAAAAAATAGGGATTATCTATCAATTTTACAACCTTATTCCTTTCCTGAATATAGAAAAAAATATTCTGTTGCCGATATCAATGGACGGTAAAAAAGTAGATGAGAACTATTTTAGAAATGTAGTAAAAGCTGTCGGAATGGAAGAAAGACTAAAGCATATGCCGGGGGAATTGTCGGGAGGACAACAGCAGAGGGCAGCAATTGCAAGGGCAATGATTATGAAACCATCTATTCTTTTGGCAGATGAACCAACTGGTAATTTGGATCGGAAAAATTCGGAAGAAGTTATGCGTCTCTTACATAATGTAAACGAACAGTATAAGCAGACCATTGTGTTGGTCACGCACGATGATAAGATTGCAAGCTCTGCCAGAAGGAAGATCGTCATTGAGGATGGGAAAATAATTGTTGACGAGGTGAGAAGTTGAAAATATTAAGCGAATATTCGATACAAAATATAAAGAAAAACAAATTGACTTCGATTGGTACAGCTTTTTCTGTCTTAGTTGCAGCGGTTTTCATTACAACTATTTTTATTCTTGTGCAAAGCTTTTGGAGTTGGTTCGTTGATAATGAAATTATGATGAATGGCAATTGGCATTCGCAAATAGCGAATATAGACGGTGAGAAGATTATAGAAGCAGCTCAGGATGAGAGCATTGATTTTATATCCGTGATGGGTGACTTCCAAACTTGTCTGTTTTCAGAAACGGGAGAAAATAATTACTTATTTATTCGTAACTGTGATGAAAATTATTGGAAGAATATGCCTGATCAATATTATGTGTTGTCAGGAAGGATACCTGAAAAAAGTGGTGAGATAATTGTTTCGTCCAAATTTCTTCAGGATAATCCTAAATATCAAATTGGCAGTGTTATTGTACTCCAAGAAGGAAAGCGTAGCATTGAAGGAAATGAAATGGAGTTCCTCTCAGTATGGCAAGAGGGAGAAATTTTTGTGCCAGAAGGAATAAAAGAATTTGTAATCGTTGGAAGTATGGATATAAGTATGTATTCAGCCTATCATGGGTATCCATCTTATGGTTATTTGGAGAGCAAGGAGCTTGCAAAAACAGATGACTGTATAGCTTATATAAGATTTAAAAATCCACAGGTTGTTTTTCATCATATGCCGAAAATTGCGGACCGAATGAATGTAGAAACAGATGAGATGGGAAATTATGAGATTAATTACAATGAAAGATTGCTGCGTTATTATGCAGTTTTGGATAAACGCTTATACGGGAAGGATATTGGAAAATTACTTTTAGTGATAATGCTTGTAGTGATATTGGTTTGGCTGGTTTTTTGGTACATATTAAAGGCAACCTTTTTGATTTCCCAAAAAAAACGTAACCATCAGCTTGGTATATTAAAATCATTGGGAGCAACGCCAGGACAACTACAAAGGTGTATATTGGAGGAAGGTATTTTGCTTTCTATTTTGCCGATTGTATTGGCTGATTTTCTTGGAGTGGGATTTGCTTCTTTAATATTGAACAAATATGCCAGCCTTATGGATCAACTTTTTGAAATGAAGGTAGATGTTTCTTACTCATGGGTTACAATGGTACTTGCATCTATGTTAGTGATGTTTACTGTGATTATGTCTATTCGGGGTTCTGCAAGGGAAATCTCAAGATTGACACCGATTGATTTGGTAAAACAACAGGAAAGAACTATATATAAGGATAAAAACAGACGAGTAATTTTTTCAAGAAAAGACAAAGGAATTAACATAGAGTTAAGTCAAAACTTCCTTGTCGCAAATAGAAAGGCTTTTCGTACTTCAACTATGATGATGGCTTTATGTTTCATTTTGGTATTTTTCTTTCTATCAACCTATATCATTTCAGACATAAGTAATAGCAAAAGCGAGAATGCTTCGAACTACAATATTTCAGTAGCATTCAGGCTTACGCAGGAGATAGATGAGAGGTTACTTGAGGAAATACAGGATATCCCCAATATCCAACGAGCAGTACACTATACAGATACAAATGTAGCAATATGGATTAGGGAAGATCAGTTTAGACAAGGCATTTTAGAGGATGGGGAATTGTCTGTATTGAAAGAAAACGGAGATATTCTAAAAGACGAGGGGCAATATCGTGTAACCTGTGAGCTGGTAGGGGTGGAAGAAAGTTGTTTTAATGATTATTTGAACCAAGAAGGCTTTTATGGGTTTCCAGACAGTTCAGAATATCAAGCTGCAGTTTTGGAAGTGCCTGCAGTATCGGATAAAGCAGAAAATGTATTGAACTTGGAAGCTGGAAATAATTTAACAATACACGAAAAATTTAGTGATAAAATAGATAGCAATGTGAAAGTAAGTATTATTTTGGCAGGTGTAACAGTGAAAGCACCAAAATTGGATTTGGTGGCAGATTCTTACAACTTTAGAATCATTGTCCCTATTACATCTTATTATAATATTGTGAATTGTTTTTTGGAAGAAAGAAGTCTCAATCATTATGGTGTTACATTGAAAATTTTATGCGATAATAATGATGAAGGTAATATAGTGAAGCAGATTACAGATATATGTGATAAATATATGGGAAGTGATGATTATGTAATTTCAAGTAGGGAAATTAGGGAAAAAAATAGAAAAAATATGGAAGAAGCTAATTTGTTGATTGTTTATGCATTGACAGTTTTGTTAGCTCTGATTGGTTTATCTGCTGAAATATTTTCAGTACTTAATAGTGTGCAGGGTAGACGGAGAGACTTTGCAATGCTGCGTTCTGTAGGAATGGATGAAGAAAGAGTGCGAAAAGTTTTGTGGCATGAAAGCATAATATTTTCTATCCAACCGTTTCTTTATGCGATACCAATTCTATTTATATTGATTGGAATATGTTTGTGGAGCTTTCATGTTACATGGATAGAGTTTTTTAAACAATTTCCAGCATTGCAGATGGCAGTATATATAGGAATGGCTATATTAATTATGAAGTTTGTGTATACATGGGGAAATCGTGTAATTCTGAAAGATAAGATTATAGATATTATAAAGCAGGAATACACATAGACAGGATATGTAAAAGGTAGAGCGTGTTTTATACAGAAAGGTGGAATTAATATGTTCAAATTAGTTAATGGCAGCAAACAAAACGGAACTGTGATAAGAAGCGATATTTGTATTTACTGTGATAATATCAAAGATCATGACGAATGTACAAATTGTGATGGTTTTCTGGATATCTGTTTTAGCTATGACAAAGGTTGATAGGATCACTTTGTAAGAAACCCGTTAATTAAACGCTCTCCTTTTCATAATATAGGGCACTTTATGTGCCCTTCTTTTTAGTGATAAAGTGAGGAATTAAGAGAATGAAAGACTTAAAGTATATATCAAAATTTATATTTCAATACAAAATTAAGCAAGTAATAGCTTTTTTGTGTCTGATACTAAATTCCCTTTTTACATATTTGATTGCATATGCTATGATGAAGATTATTGACAGTATGACAATATTTTCTGACATTAAAGTGGTTTTGTTCTATATCATATTGTATATAGGTTCAGCAATTTCTAGTAACATATTAATTTTAGTAGCTGATTATATTTTTTTAAAGATAAGTAGAAAAGCAGCGACAGAATTGAAGCTAGAATTATGTGGGCATATGATGAAATTTGACGGTCAGCATTTTGTGAATACAAAAACGGGAGAGTTACTTACGATATTAGAAGATGATATTGAAAAAATACAAAATGTGTTCGGGAAAAAAGTACCAACCTTTCTAACAGATGTACTGACATCTATGCCGATTATTATATTTGCTTTATATATAGAAAAATTTATTATTATAGCACTTTGTATAGTTGTTTTATTAACATATTTTATGCAAAAATATTATATTAAAAAAATACACTTTTTGTACACTGAATGTAGAGAAAGTATTAGTCAAAGCAATTCTGTATTTCAAGAATTTGTATCGCAATTATTAGACATTATTGCTTTAAATGCAAATGCCTATTTTGGGTGTAAAATTAAGAAAAAGCTTTCCAGCGTAGAGGATACATATGTTCAATATGGGTTTGTTTGTAATATGCGTTCATTTTGGTTTAGTATGTTTTCTGTAATAACGGTTGCAGTGATTTTTTGTATTGGTGGATATGGAATTATGCAATCTACTATTTCTATTGGAGCTATAATGGCTATGATCGGAAATTTTTCTAAAATAATTGCGCCGTTTGTAAAAATATCAGATTTTTCAGCGTCATATCAAGAGTGTAAGGTTGCACTAAAAAGGGTAAATTCTATATTGCAATTATATACCAGCGAAAAAGAAAAAGATTATAACATTGAGGATATTTGTTCGATTTCATTTAAAAATGTTAAATTTGCATACAATGAATCACAGAATGTGTTACAAGGAGTAACACTAAAATTTGATTATGGAAAGATAACGGCATTGGTTGGAGAGAGTGGATGCGGCAAAACTACAATAATTAATTTGTTATTACGGTTGTGGACTCCACAAAAGGGAATGATCTATGTTAATGATACGCCAGTGGATTATATTTCTAAAGATGATATAAGAAAAAATATAAGTATTGTGTCACAAAATACTGTGCTTTTTGATGATACTATTCTCAATAATATCTGTCTAAATAATAAAGAGGTATCTGAAAATCAGGTAATCAGTATATGTAAAAAATGTGGTATCTATAATTTTATACGTGAGTTGCCGGATGGACTAAATACCGTTATTGGTGAACGTGGAGTAAAACTATCTGGAGGGCAGAAACAGAGAATAGAAATTGTTCGTGCATTGATTAGTGACCGTCCAATTATAATATTTGATGAGGCAACATCAGCTTTGGATAATAATTCAGAAAATATTATTAAAGATACTATTGAAAGTATAAAGCAAACTCACATTATTATTGTTATTGCGCATAGATTAACGACTATTGAAAATGCTGATATGATTTATGTTTTAGAGAATGGAAAGATAGCAGAATTCGGTGTGCATGATCAACTAATTAGTTTGAATGGACAATATGCTAAGTTATATAGAAAAAATAAATAGTTTTAGATTTAGAATGAGTATGAGAATTGCGTTAAGATAAAATACGTTGTATGGATTTTTAAACGTTTCTGTGGGATTTTGATGCGTGTCAAAAGGAGAAGGGAAACAATGATTAGGAATAGCATATAAAAGAAAATGCTTGTAAAGTACATAAAAAGCTGATGGAGAAAAGTCCTCTTGAATTAAAACTAGAGTCAAGGGGATTTTTGTTTGGACGGTCATTTTCTGCAAAAAACAGGTCACTTTCTGCAATAGATGTTATTGCATTCGTATTTTTTGCCGTAAATAAAGGTAAAAGTAAGAACTTAGTCATATACTGACTGAATGTATAAATTTATGCTTCCAATAGTTTGCGGTTAATAAGGTTATACCATTTTCTGCAATATTTGTCCGCTTTCTGCAACAGATATTGTTGATGGAAATTGAGTTTGATAAAATAATGCAAATAATAAATTGCAAAATTGTTATGAAGGGAGGGAAGAAAAAATTGCAGTTTATTGATTGATACATTTATGTTAAGAAATAAAAAAGAAAGGTGGAAATTCTATATGGGTAAAAAAAGATTTTTAGCAGCGGCTCTTGCTGTGATCATGGGATTGTCATTTAATGGAGGTGCTACATCAACTGTTTATGCACAGGAGGAAAATGCTGACAGCGCAACAATACAGCCTGTAGAGATTACGGAAGGTATGCAGCAGAGTATAGTGGATTATCCTTCTATAAAGGAAATATCAGAATTAGATGAAGCTGACTATGAAGGAGAAAAGGTCAATAAATGTGAGCGTTCTACGGCAGATAAGATGGAGGTTGATCTGACTGAAGCAATGGCAGAGGGAGAGAATCCGCCGCTTAATAATACACCTGATTATGCATACCTTATGGAGTTAGGTGATGAGATATATGATTCTGTCACTGAGGAATTAGAACAGCGCTGGTATGCATTTTCGATAGAACAGAGAACGAAAGTTACACTGGCTATGGTTATGGATGATCAGGTTGATTTTGATTTATATTTGTTTCAGCTTAATGAGGAGGAAAGCACCATAAATTTAATCGGCGGAAGTGCAACAACAGGCAACGGTGAAGCAGAGCTTGCAATGGGAGTGTTGGATGCTGGTGTTTATTTCGTGGGTGTAGAGGCAGCGAGTGGAGCAGGATCGTTTTTAATGTATTCATATGCAGGAGTAAATGATTCTAGGGAAATCAATGATTCTACCGATACGGCAAGCACGTATACGAATAATAGCAGAATGACGGCTACAATAGATAGTCCGTTTGATCAGGACTTTTATAAAGTAGTAATCGGACAGAATGAGGTATTAGAGTATACATTTGATGAGCCTGCGGGCTATGATTATGATGTGTTGGTTTATGACGGCGCAAAATATTATACAATTGAAAATGGAACATATCGACTTCCAGAAGGAACATATTATTTTATTGTTCTTTCCAATGACAACAGCTTTAGTGATAACGAATATTATGGAATAAAGTTTTTCAAACATAAGTTAGCTGATGACTGGGATGCAATTTATATGTGGTATACACCGGATAAATCTGCGGTTTTTCAGTTTAACGCTGAGAGGACAAAATTCTTTGTGAACGGACACCCGATTGATTTTACATATTCCAGAACAATTAAATCAAATGGGAATATATATTTTGACTTGTACCACAAAGAAGATCAAAATGTTGTTTTATTCCAATCGGAGGCAATGGCGGCGTATGGTGAAGTACCATTTTTTATAAATTATCAGGCACCATTTAGCGGCTTTAGTTCATACAGGAACGCATTGGTTATTACGGTGTTTAATACTTATTGGAGAGTAAACAGTTTTTCCAGTGATTATGACGGATTAACAAGTAATGTGGCAACATTGGTAATTGATTCCAATACTGGAAAAGTTGTTGATGTTATGACACCAAATCCTTTGTATGATAACGGCGTTGTTTTGCACTGGACTCGTGTAAACGGGGTACAGGCAAATTATAATTATGATCCGGTAGATTAGGGGCGTGATATTCTATGAGAATTGATAATAATGAAACAATGAAAATGTATTCACCAGAATATGTGAAAAATGTAGCGCAGGCAAATAAAAAGGCTGCTGCAGACAATGCTGCCAATGAAAAGACAGTTGGCGATGATGTGGATATAAGCAAAGAGGGTAAAAGTCTGCTGGTTACTGGTAAGGAAAAGGCGGAGCGATTTAGACATCAGATTCGTTTTTGTACATTTGGTGATATTCAGGAGATTCCGGCAGAGTATAAGATTGAAAACCTGTTTAAAATGGATCTAAGAGCAGATTCCATATTTGGAGGAGAGAATTTATTTCAACACAATTCAACAAGCCAGTATAAGGTGTTTAATGAATGGTTAGATAGTAATGCCTCCAATATGTCAGAAGAACAGTTGCAGGCAATAAAAGAAGAAATTAAATATGCAACCGGAGCGATTGATTCATTAAATGATCAGGAAGGATATAGAGGGACATCTTTTGAGTCGGTTGCTTTATTGCAAGCCAGCAAGAGTTTTCTGGAGAATTTGAAGGATTCAATGTTGCCGGAAGAAATTAGGGCTGGATTTCAGGGAATGATTAATGAATATACACATTTTAATGAAGCAGCAAGAGATTCTCTGATGCAGCGGATGACGCCTGATTATATGGTTGTAGGTATTGGCAATAACACTGTATCTTACAAGTATAAGAACGAGATCGTCCAAAGCGAAAAGCAGTTTTACAATAAAGAAAGTGCAGATATTAGCAGTAAGTTTTCTGATTATTATTCGGGAAGAAGAAATAGAGAGGAGCTTTTAAAAGATATAGGGAATTATGTTACTTCTTTCTATAGTAAGCACGATATGTCAACGGAAGCTAGGACTTCAACATATTCCAATGCTCAAAATCTGTTGAGAAAGATTGCAAAAATGGTTCATTAGTGCTTTTATGGTGTCAAGAAAAATAATCATGGGTAAAGTGCCGTTTTCTGCTGTAAATGGTCATTTTCTGCAAGGTATATTGTCGTGCAAGGTAAAATTGTTATAATTATATTGAATCAAAAGTTAATTTGAGGAAAGGTGGAATAAATATGGCAATTAACGGAGTGAATAGTTACATTAATAATTATACGGAGTATTCTAACCAGACAAATCAGGCAAAGAACAGCAGTAAAGCAGAAAATACAAATGCTGCTGAAAAGGATGTAGAGAAGGATATCAAGAATCAGGATGTCTCGGATTACTATAATTATTTGAAGAAAAATTATAGTGCGATGCAGCAGGGGAATGTTTCAATTTCAGGAGAATACTTGAAAAATTGTGCGTCCAATAAGCAGAAAGCCAAAGAGCTGGAAGATTTTATTAAAAAGATCCCTGAATTGGAAGAACAAGGATATAAGGAATTATCAGCGAGGAATAAGGCTCTTGGGGGGACGGTTACATACTATCAACAGTCATGGGTGATAAATAAAGATGGTAGTGTGCAGAGTACGGTTTATTCCGTCACTGAAACAGGGATGACAAACGCCGAGAGAATGAAAAAGAACATGGATGAGCGTTTGGAGAAGCAGAAAGAAAAGAAGGCAGAGGAGAAGAAGGCGGAAGAAAAACGAGAGGAAGAGAAGAAGGCAGAGGATCAAAAGGCAGGACTGAAAGAAGATGGTGAAATTATTGTTAAGGACACATCTGGAACCATTGACGGCTTGGGAGAAAACAAGTTGTACCAGTCAATGAAAGTGGATTATGTTGATGCTGAGTCTATGGAAGAACTGGAAAAAAAGATGCAGGATGGTCATAGCGATAGCCGGACTTCTGTAGATGTTTTGGCATAAAAATTTACAAGTGGCGCAAATGTTCAAAAGACTCATTTGTGCGGGATAGAAAAGGAGGTGAAAGAACATGAAAAAGTTAGGTAAGAAAAGAGCGGTTTCAAGTCAGACTGTTCAGGCGTATGCATGTAGATGTTTATGCGTATGTCCGTCATGCGCAGTTGCAAGCGTGCAGAGTACATTAACAAATGGCACATCCGGCACTACAAGCGGAAACTTAATGTTAGTAGCTGGCTAATAGTTAGCTGCTCATGGTCGGAGGAGGGGCATATTTTAAAAATATGTCCCTCTTAAAATTATAAGGTTGTTATAGAGATAATCAGGAGGTAATCATGAACTGTTTAGATAAACCGAATATTCATTTATTTGTAGCTTGTGGAAAATATTATATATATGACGTGTGTAATAATGTTATATTAAAAGTTACCTCCGAGTGCTACAGGCATATAAACAAAATGATGCAAAGTGATAAAATATCAGTTCCTGAATTTAGAGAAAATCAGTTAGTTAATCAGTTAATGGATGAGGGTTTCTTGAAGTTTCAAACAGTAGACACAATAATACATCCATTAAGTGATAAGGCGGAAGATTTATTAAATAATGATTTGCATATGTTGATTTTGCAGGTTACACAGAATTGTAATTTGAGATGCAAATACTGTATATACTCTGGCAGTTATATAAATAGGCAACACAATAATAAAAGAATGGACTTCAATACGGCTCAGAAGGCAATTGATTTTTATATTCTACATAGTAGTCAAATGAATAAATTGAGGTTTGGATTTTATGGTGGGGAACCAGTCTTAGAGATGGATTTAATCAAGCGATGTGTTGATTATATAAATAAAAAGGCGTTTGGAAGGGAAATAGAGTACAATTTAACAACAAATGCCACCATGCTAAATACGGATATTATGGAATTTTTGGTACAGAATAATTTTTATTTAACAATTAGTTTGGATGGTCCCGAAAATATTCAAAATAAAAATAGAGTTTTTGCTGGAAGTGACAAGGGAACGTTTGAAAGCGTAATGCAAAGTGTTACAGAAATAACAGAAAATTATCCTGATTATATGGTCAATGTACATTTTAATATGGTAATGAATCCGGAAGATGGATATAAGGTATCAAATGACTTTTTTGTTCAGGACAAAAGGGTAAATAGATATTACGTTACGGCGACGGAACAAAATGATGTGAATTATAAAGAAAATATTAATAAATCAGAAGAATATTACATTAATCGTGCATATGAGCAATTCAAAATGATATACAGCTATTTTCGTGGGATTAAAAATGGTACTTCGCCATTAGTTGAGGGGTATTTAACGAATATAAAGAAAAATATAGCAGACCAATTAAAAAAGGATGCTTCAGGATACAAAATCGGACATCCTGGCGGTCCATGTGTGCCGGGACTTCAACGGCTGTTTGCTGATGTGGATGGAAAATTTTATCCATGTGAGAGAGTAAATGAAACGTCAGAAATCATGCAGATTGGTGATGTGGATGCAGGAATAAATGTGTCTAAAGTCAAGGAATTGTTGAATGTTGGAAAAATAACAGAGGATAGTTGTAAAAAATGTTGGGCATTTAGATTCTGTACTTCCTGTGCTGTTTATGCAGAAGATGGAGATAAATTATCAGCTCAAAAGAGGCTTAGCAGATGCAGTTCGATTAAAAATAGTGTTGAGGCAAATTTAAGGGAATACTGCGTATTAAAGGAGTTAGGGTTTGATTTTGTGGAATTAGAGAATGATGAGGTGTTAGTGTGAAGAAAGCAATAATTGTTTTGTATAATACTGAGGTAAGTGAAATTATAAGATATCGTCAAATGATATGCAATTATGAAATTGTTCAGGTTGTTTCTCCTAGTGGATGGGGGTTGTCTCAAAAGGATGCGGGTTCTGTAGATGGAGGAAAGCCTACAGAGTATATCATAAGAGATGACATAGATTATAGTATAGAATTTGATGTTGTTTTATTACTAACACCAATTACAGAAAATTTACTATGTCAGGTGTATAACACATATTTAAAGAAAGCTATACAGGAAGGGAAAATAATTGTTTGTACTAAAAGAAACGGAGATTTTTTAGCTAAGTCATTTAATGATTGTGAAAACCATATTATGGTGATAGAAGAAAACCCAAAACATGAAATAAAACGTATGGGGAAAATTGATACACCGATTATAGTAGTAGCAGGAACCCACGAATACACGCATAAATTCAAGCTCCAACTTGAATTAAAGAAGTATTTACAGAAAAACGGTTATAAGGCAACATTGATAGGAAGTAAGAATTTTTCAAAAATATTTGATTGTTATCAATTTCCAACATTTATGTTCCGCAATATATCTGAGCGTGAAAAAATATTGGCATTTCAAGGGTACATAAGAAATATTGAAAAAGATGAAGAACCAGACATCATTATCATTGGTGTGCCGGGAGGGATGATGCCATTTAATGAAAAATTTCCCGGAAATTTTGGAATTACCTTATATGAGGTTATGTTAGCTGTTCAGCCTGATGCATTTATCTTAAGCTGCTTGTATGAGGAGTATGATAATGAATACTTTGAAGAAATCAGAAATGTAGCAAAATATAGATTTGGTACAGAAGTTGACTGTTTCAATATTTCAACATTCCAAGTAGATATTAATGAATCTGAACAAAATGATTCTTTACAGTATTTCCGGTTATCGCATGAAGCTGTAGATTCAATGATTAAAAACCTTACTCAAAAGATACCAATATTTAATGTATCTAATGGAGAAGATGGTACAAGAATGGCAGAGTTCATTACGCATCGTTTGGAAGAATATAGTGAAGCAGAGTTTGTATAAGGAGATTAAAGTGGATAAGAACGAAATAAAAGAAAGGCTAATTGAAATATTTAGGGATAGGTTGTGCAGGGATCTTGTAAAGTGTAATAATGTATGGGAGGAAAGTATCTTTGGAAAGAATATTGCTTTACTTCCGGCAGAAGCATATTTTTTATTGGTTGAGATTGAGAAAAATTTTGGAGTAAGGGTTTCTGATAACATTATTTTCGATGGAAAATTCAATTTTCTCAATGATATCTGTGACAGTATATGGAAACTACAAAACGAAGAGATTATATAGTTTTCATTATTGAGGGACTTGGTAGGAATTAAAAGAGGAAATACAACAGCGAATAATAATTCGGAAAAAGGTAGAAAATAATATTTAATGACGCTTTCTGCAATATATGACCGTTTTCTGCAAGAGATATTGTTTGAAAATAGGGTAATTGCTAAAATAATGAAGTATAGTCGCCCAGATTTATGGAGGTAATGCGTATGAAGAAATTATTTTCAATGATAATGTGTTTAGCGCTTTGTGCAGTGTTAATTACACCCATGTCAGTTTCTGCATCTGAAATGGATACAGTATCAAGCGAGACAGTTATTGGTGACGAAAGAGCGCTTTATACAAGCAGTTCTTTTTCTGGTTCAACTGGAACAATGAATTCAGTAAATGGATCACAGTCACGTATTTTCAATATTTCATCTGGTTCAATAAATGACAATGCAAAAGTGACTAAAATAGTTGTAAATGTCACAGTAAGCAATGGTAGTTCGGGGTTTTATCTTATAATTGAAGATCCCAATGGATACTATACAAGAACATATGTGTCAAGAAGTGGTGAAATTACAATCCATGATTTTGATGGAGAGTATCCCAAAGGAACATGGAAAGTATCAATTGTTTCTGTTGGTATGGTTTCTACGGCATCAGCTCGAATGAGAGTGTATTACGAGTATTAGAAATATTGGGTGGCTATACGGAAAAGGGAGGTTTGAACCTCCCTTTTTGCCGGATAGAAACAGTCTCTTAAATGGTTGCATTAAATCCCTTATTTCCGCTTAGTGCATTTACACTATTTTGCAATAAAGTATCATCAGAAAAGATTTCATCAAGTATTTCGTGTGCAATAGGTTTCCCGGCGGTCCACGCAGAATCTCTTTCTTTTACTGCCTTTGTTACCCTTCCTGCAAGTTCTAAATGAAGTTGATTTAATGTCCACGGGGCTGCACGTCGATCTGAAGCATTTAGGGTTTTTACATAAGAATGTATTTTTTCATAGTATGCATTATGTTCGGAAGTATTGGCACCAGACATTCCTCCATATTTGTAAAATTCTTTTTTTACATCTTCTAAAACGTGATTCATCATTTCGTCAGATACTTTTATGATTCTTCGCCAGTCCGTTTTCCCTGTGATTTCCATACCTTCGACACCATAAGAGTTTTTAAAATGTCCGGAAAGTAAATCGGAGATGGTATTTGTACCGGAACTGCTATTGTGTCTGGTGGTGGATGTCAAAAAATGAGTTTGATTAGTCTGAAAAGACTTAAAAATAGTATTGTTAGGTTTTATATACATACGAATCCCTCCTTTTATAATTCTCTAAATTTTAACATGAAATAAAATTTACAACAATATCCATTGCAGAAAATGACTTGTTAAAGCAGAAAATGGCATGTTACATATGTTAGAGTTTTCAAAGAAACGTATCCAATATTTTTGACAGAGCAGGAATGTCAGAGGCTATTTCCTTACGCTGCTGTTCGGTCAGATCAGAGAACTGTGAAACTGTACTGACATTATATTTCTTCCATAACAGATTGGCTTTCTGCATAGGCAGAACTTCAAATAAAAACCTATCATGCCAGTCATCAAGCGTAATCCCTTTTTTCTTCAAGATAAAATATATTTTCATGGTAAGAGAGTAATTCTGCTCACATAAGGTATATATGTCATAAGAGGTCTTGTGGTTAAAATCATTTATACATGAAATACCATTTTTGAAAAGCATGGGGTATATTCTGACCGGGAAGCGGTATTTATCAAAGGTTTCTTTTAGGGAAGCAAGCGATCTGAGCCGTATGTCGTGTGTCTGGCAGATTTGCTCAAGCTCCTCAATGGTTTTATCGCCAAGATTCCGAAATTGCAGGATTTCTTCTTTGGGAATAGCAGATAGCTGTGACAGGTACATCACATTGTTCCTTATAAGGGTATTTTGCAGCCGCTTTGACATGGAAATATCATAGACGGAAATTTCGTTTTCCGGGGGCAGGAGATAGCCCAAAGGGTTAAGCTCGTTGATGATAGGCTCTATGATACAGTTCTTCGGGAATATCTTTGCCAATGTTATATAGTTATGTCCTGCAAGGTCTGAAACTTTGGTGAAACCTGTGCTTAGCAAGGCTGATTTTACAGCAGGGGAAATGTTCAGGTCTTGAATTTTTATATCCATAATTTGCTCCTTTGTATATGAAATGGACTGAAACAAGTCCCATTATTGCACCTTTTCTACATAAAACAAAGAAAAAAGGACTGAAACTGGTTCAGAATGTAGGTGCGTAATGGAACAAAAAGTAAAACAGGATGGTATTCAGTTGGGAAAGAATATCCGGCGGATCAGAAAGGAACGGAAAATAGGGCAGACAGAGCTGGTTGCATTGATGCAGCTTAAAAATGTGCAGATTACAAGGGAAACTTTGGTCAAGATAGAAAGAGGGATACAGCATATCAAAGCGACGCAGCTTAAAGTAATCAAGGAAATCCTGAATACATCGTATGAGGAAATTTTCAAGGAATGAGTGATTAGCTTGGCATACATATCAGGGGTAATGGCTACAGAGACTGTTTATTGTCAATTTCTGCAATATTTGGTCGTTTTCTGCAATCATATTGACGAACCCGTGAATACTGCATATCATTTTACTCATGAAACTTAATCTCCCAAAATAATTATACACAGGTTGAAGCTAAAAGCTGATCAAAC
>ERZ778517.1297-NODE-1297-length-19420-cov-4.676685_pt1 | contig 19420 bp, 10 predicted proteins | sample MGYA00510341_ERZ778517 | MGnify/ENA primary metagenome ERZ778517 (study PRJEB29527, sample SAMN07138964) | mouse gut metagenome | material: feces | host: mouse | place: China:Nanjing | collected 2016-01-25 ... | reverse complement strand
CAGGATTTGAAAACGGCTGAGGAAAAGGTCAAACATGGTTGAGCAAACGGACAGCAGGAAAAAAACAAAATATGTTGCATGCTTTATCATCCTCTGGCTTCTGCAGATGGCGGCGGCGTTCTGGTTCTGCACCCGGAAACAGGGATTTCACGAGGACGAGTTTTATACCTACTATTCCACCGCGCGGACAAACGGGTTTTATGTGGAGGACGGGAAGTGGATGGAGCGGGACGAATACCGCAATGAGTTTGTGGTGCTTCCGGGGGAGCGGTTTCAGTACGGGCTGGTAAAACAGGTGCAGTCGTGGGACGTGCATCCTCCCATGTATTACTGGGTGTTTCATACCGTGGCCTCCCTGGCGCCCGGCGTGTTTTCAAAGTGGATCGGGCTTTCGGTCAATCTGCTTTTTCATGGAATCAATCTTATATTACTGACATATCTGTCATATTTGGCGGCGGGAAAGGATCAACGGCTGCCGCTTCTCGTGCTGTTTGTATACGGCTTCAGCCCTGCGGCCATGAGTGGGGTCGTGTTTATCCGGATGTATGAAATGCTGACGACTTTTGTACTGCTCTGCGCGGTTTTGCATGTGCGGGCGGTGGTTCGGGAAGAGGAAAGAGGCAGAGTGACAGGCGGGCAGGTCGGATACAGGGAAGGGCACGCGTGCAGGATAGACGGAAGACGTGAGGGGGAGAGAGGTAAAGAAAGGCGGCCCACGGTCCGGCTTTCCGTGAGAACTCTTCTCGCTATGGCGTTGGTGACTTATATTGGCTTTCTGACGCAATATTATTATTTTATCTTTCTGTTCTTTCTGGCAATTGCGTTCTGCATATGGATGCTGTGGCGGGACAGGAAAATCTGGAACTGCCTGCGGTACGGACTGTTTCAGGGGCTCGCTTTCGTTCTGGCGTATCTGACTTATCCCGCGTTTCCCGGGCAGATGTTCAAAGGGCAGCGGGGGGCGCAGGCGACGGAGAATTTTTTCAATCTGTCAAATACCTTTGAGCGGCTGCGTTTTTTTTGGGATTTGATGAACCGTTTTGCGTTTGGCGGCCTGCTTGGGCTGATGCTTCTGTTTCTTTTGGCGGCTGCGGTGGCAAAGCTTGTGGCTAATGCAGAACCAAGGGGGAACGACGGGGCGCAAACGGTGGAAAATGTGTGGAACCGACAGGTGGCAAATGTGGCGACGACGGAAGACGTGCAGGGTGGACAGCCTGCGAGGAGGGAAGCTTCTGCTGGCGCGGTTTTTTATATGCTGCTTTTTACGGCGGCGGGGTATTTCCTGGCGGTGTCCAAAACCGCGCTTCTGCTGGGCGACACTTCCAACCGCTATCAGCTTCCGATTTACGGGATTGCGGCGCTGCTGCTCTTTTTCGGCATTTATATAGTGGTGCGGCATCCGTTTTCGGATCCAGCGCCGCAGGATGCGGAGTGGCGGCTGACAGCCCGGACTCAGGCAGATGAGGAGGGCGACAGACAGGGAAAGGGTTTTCTGCATGGCGTGGGAGCCGGGGCGGAAAGGCGGGTGATCGGTGTGGCGGCCGCCTTCTGTGTGGCGCTTGTCGCGCTGAGCTATGTGCGGGCGGACGTGGCCTTTCTCTACCCGGAGGCAAAAGAGGAGACTGCCCTTGCCGCAGAGCAGGCGGCGTCGCATATTCCTGTGGTCTATATCTATAAACCCGGCGAGGAGTGGTGTATCTGGGCGGTGGCGGATGAACTTATGAAGCATGAAAGGGTGTATTTTGTCAGCGCCGCAAGCGAGGATGCGATCACGGAACCGGTGATTGCGGCGGCTGAAGCGGTGGTGATATATACGCCCCTTTACGATGATGTAAAGGACGCGGAGGCGCAGGGTATGCGGATTCCTTCCGGGAACGGAAAACTGTCGGAAGGGCATCTGCAGCATTTGCATAAGTTCTGTGACGAGTGGTATTACTGCGGCGACGGGGGCGCATGGAATCCGGCTCGGGTGGACGATTGAAAGAAAATCTTTCGACCTTGAGAGTCAAAGGAACATGCGGGCATGTTCGACTGACCCATGGAGGCAAAAATAGAGAATACGGGTGCTGTTGCGGTGTATTCGGGGAAGAGGTTGTAGATGAAAAGAGGCTGGGTGGACAGAACAATATTGCGGAATATCAGAACGCTTTTGACAGGGGCGGCGGTTATTGTTTTTGCTATGAGCCTGCTTCCCATTTTAGCGCTGGCGGGTGTGGACAGGGCTTCTGCAGACGATTGGAGCTTTGGTCTTCTGACCCATCTGGCATGGGTGGATACGCATTCGGTACTGCGGGTTTTGCAGGCAGCATTTGAGAGTGTAAAGAAATATTATGATTCCTGGCAGGGGACATGGTTTTCCGTTTTTTTGTTTTCGCTGCAGCCGGAAGTTTTTTCCCATGACGCGTACGGGATTGTTCCCATTTTGATGACGGGACTGGTGATCGGCGGGGTATCGGATTTTCTCTACTGTCTGCTGGTGCGGCTTCTGCATATGTCGAGGCGGGATTTTTTACTGCTTGATGCGATCCTTTTGCTTGTGCTGATCCAGTTTGTGCCCCATCAGACTTCGGCAATTTTTTGGTATAACGGGGCGGCGCACTATACGGTGCCTTTTGCGCTGGCGATGTTTGCCTGCGCCCGTTTCGTTCGCTATGTGTTGGATTTTAGGAAAAGGGATCTTGTTCTGGCTTCTCTTTGGATGACGCTTCTGGGCGGCACAAATTATCTGACGGCGATATTCGGGCTTGGCCTGTTTGCATTGTTTGTGGCTCTGTTTTTCCGCAGGAATCGCAGAGTGCTGATGATGCTGATTCCCGCGGGACTGGAAATGGCGGGACTTCTGGTCAGCGCGCTCGCGCCGGGCAATGCGGTGCGGGGTGGTTCACAGTATCACGTGACGGTGGTGGGAATGATCGGGGCGGTCGGAAAGGCTTTGGTACAGGGGGCGCAGGGCGCGTGGAAATCCTTCGGAGATTATCCCGTGGCTATGGCAGCCATGCTCGCAGCAGCCGTGATTTTGTGGGACATATTGCGGGAAGCGGTTCCAAAATACCGGCTGCACTTTCCCTGTCCTGCTCTGGTGATTTTGTATTTGTGGGGGCTGTACTGCGCGGTTTACTGGCCGGTATTGTTTGTGGGCGGCTCCGTTTACGACGGGTCGGTTTCGGTGGGCGTTCCCAACACCATTTTCTGGGTATTTATCATGGCGTTGTTCGGCAGTCTTCTCTACGGGCTGGGCTGGGTCTGTGAAAAGAGGGGCGGTGGGGGCGAACGTTTACGCCTGCCCGTGTATGCGGCTGGTTTTGCCGCGGCTTTTCTGGTGATCGGCGTCTGTCGCATGGATTTAAAAAACAGCACGGATTATGTGTGCTATTATTACATCCGAACGGGAAGGGCGGCTGTCTACAAAGAACAGATGGATGAGCTGACTGCGATTCTCACGGATGAGAGCGTGGAGGATGCGGTGGTGCCCTTTATCGTGGGGGAGCAGGAGCCGCTTGTGCATCTGCCGATCACGCTTGACAAGGATGAGTGGTCGAATCAGAAAATGGCGCAGTTTTTCAGGAAAAAGTCGCTGGTGGCAATACCCCGTGACGAGTGGGAGGCGCGGCGTGAAATACGTTGACACGCCTGCGGAAACTGCCTATAATAAATGTGTTGCAAGTTCAGCCGGAGCGTCGTCTGACTGGCAAATCGTGCTTGTAGTGAAAGACTGATAATGAGGGATAATATGGATGCACTGAAATTAGACACAGTCCGTCTTGCCGCGGACAGAAGCTGTCTGGAAATACTGGATCAGACGCTATTGCCGGGTACGGTGAAGGTGCTGCGGATAGAGAAAATAGAAGATATCTTTGAGGCGATTCGTTTTTTGCGCGTTCGGGGCGCGCCGGCCATCGGCGTCTGTGCCGCTTATGGGATCGCGCTTACCGCGTCCCGTATCGGGACGCAGGATTACGAAACGTTTCTGGCAGATTTCAGAGAGCAGAAAAAATTTCTGGCTTCCTCACGTCCGACGGCGGTCAATCTGTTCTGGGCGTTAGACCGAATGGAGCGCACACTGCTTTCGCAGGCGGGTAAGACGGTGGAGGAAATCAAGGAAGTTCTTTTCAGGGAGGCGCAGGCCATCCGCGACGAGGATGTGGCGATCAGCCGCAGCATCGGTGAGATCGGTTTCGGACTGCTTAAGCCGGGCGACGGGATTCTCACCCACTGCAATGCGGGGACGCTGGCAACGGCGAAATACGGCACGGCCACGGCGCCCATGTATGTGGCGCTGGAGCATGGGATGACGGATTTTCGGGTATACTGTGACGAGACAAGACCGCTTTTGCAGGGAGCCAGGCTGACTGCGTTCGAGCTGCACGGCGCGGGCATCGACACGACCCTGATCTGTGACAATATGGCATCCACCGTGATGAAGAGCGGACTTGTAAATCTGGTATTTGTGGGCTGCGACCGGGTGGCGGCAAACGGCGATACCGCCAACAAAATCGGTACCTCGGGGGTGGCAGTGCTGGCGAAGCATTACGGGATTCCCTTTTATGTATGTGCGCCCAGCTCCACCATAGACATGTCGCTTGAGACGGGGGAACAGATCCCCATCGAGGAGCGGGAGGCATCGGAGGTCACCGAGATGTGGTATAAGGAGCGGATGGCGCCTGAAGGCGTGAAGGTGTACAATCCCGCTTTTGACGTGACGGATCATTCGCTGATTACAGGAATCATTACGGAAAAGGGGCTTTGCAGGACACCCTACGAGCAGGCGTTCAGAAAATTGGGCATCTGACGCACAGGCAGGAAGGAGATTTATGTTAAAAGATAAAACCATACTGATAACCGGGGGGACAGGCTCTTTCGGAAAGTGCTTCACCCGATACGTGCTGTCTCACTATGAACCGAAGAAAATTATCATCTATTCGCGGGATGAATTTAAACAGTGGATGATGGCCAATGAGTTCAAGGAGTACGAGGAAAAGCTTCGGTTTTTTATAGGCGACGTGCGAGACGTGGAACGTCTGAAACGCGCCTGCGAGGGTGTGGACTATATCATTCACGCGGCGGCTTTGAAACAGGTGCCCGCCTGCGAATACAATCCTAACGAGGCCATTAAGACCAATATCCACGGCGCCATGAACGTGATCGATGCCGCGCTGGATACGGGGGTGCGCAAGGTGGTGGCGCTGTCCACGGACAAGGCGGTGAACCCGGTCAATCTTTACGGCGGGACGAAGCTTGTATCGGACAAGCTCTTTGTGGCGGCGAACGCTTACGTGGGCACGAAGGATATCAATTTCTCCATTGTGAGATACGGAAACGTGGCGGGCAGCCGTGGTTCTGTCATTCCCTTCTTCCACAAGCTGATTCAGGAGGGGGCGAAGGAGCTTCCCATCACCGATCTGCGCATGACCCGGTTCTGGATCAGTCTGACGCAGGGCGTGGAGCTGGTGATTAAAGCGCTGGCGGAGGCCAACGGAGGGGAAACTTTTATCAGTAAAATACCTTCCTTTAAGATTACGGATTTGGCGGAGGCGATGCTGCCCGGGTGTAAGATCGTTGAGACAGGTATCAGACCGGGTGAGAAGCTGCATGAGATTATGGTGACGACGGAGGATTCTGCGACCACGTATGAGTATGACAAGCATTTTATCGTCTATCCGCAGATGACATGGAACAACAGGCAGCAGCCCGACCTTTCCGGCAGGAAAGTGGAGGAAGGTTTTCACTACAGCTCCGACAACAATACCGATTGGCTCGGGGTAGACGATATCCGCGCGATGCTAAAGGATGTAGAGCTGGAAAAATAGAGGAAGCGGCATACAGGAGGGACATGTGTGGAAATGCGTGTCCCTTTTGTATAAATGGAGGGATATGACGATGGAGAAACCGGCGATAGAGGGTGGAAAGCCCGTCAGGGAGACGCCCATTTACTATGGGCATCAGTATATAGACGAGGCGGATATTCAGGCTGTGGTGGAGGTTTTGCGAAGCGATTTTTTGACCTGCGGGCCGAAGATCGGGGAGTTGGAGCAAAAGCTCTGCGCGCTGACGGGGGCGAAATATGCGGTGGCCTGCGCCAACGGCACGGCGGCTCTGCATATGGCCGCGATGGCAGCAGGCGTGAAAGAGGGGGACGAGGTTATCACCACGCCCATTACGTTCGCGGCTTCTGCGAACTGCGCGCTCTACTGCGGGGCGAGACCTGTTTTCGCGGATATTGACCCCGAGACCTACAATATTGATCCGGAGAAAGTGGAGGCAGCCATCACACCTGCCACGAAAGCGGTGGTCGCGGTTGACTATACGGGTCAGTCCGTGGCGCTTGATCCGCTTCGCGGTATCTGTAAAAAATATGGGCTGACTTTAATTGAGGACGGCGCCCATGTGATCGGCACGAAATACAAGGGGCAGTCCAACGGCTCCCTTTCCGATATGACCACATTCAGTTTCCATCCTGTCAAGACGGTGACGGGCGGCGAGGGCGGTGCGGTGCTGACGAACGACGAAGCCTATTATAAAAGGCTGCTCTTATATCGTGCCCACGGGATCACGAGAGACGAAAGTCTGATGGAACATGAGACGGACGGTTCGTGGTACTATGAACAGATTGCCCTCGGCTATAATTACCGCATGACGGACATGCAGGCAGCACTGATTACCAGCCAGCTTGATAAGCTGCCTATGTTCAGCAGCCGCAGAAAAGAGATTGTGAAGCGGTACGACGAGGCGTTTTCCGAAATGCCGGAACTTTTCGTCCAGCGGGAGATTCCGGAGTCGGACACCACGAGGCACCTGTATATCCTGCGTCTTGTGCCGGAGAAGCTGTGCATTGACAGGAGGCGGTTTTTCGAAGCGCTGGCGGCGGAAAATGTATGCTGTAACGTGCATTACATACCGACCTATTATTTCCCCTACTATGAAAAACTGGGCTACAGGCGGGGGCTTTGTCCCAACGCGGAAAAGCTCTATGAGGAAATCATTTCTCTGCCGCTCTACTATGCGATGAGCGACGAGGATGTGGAGAGTGTGATCCGGGCAGTGAAAAAAATTGCGGCCTACTATGCGAGGGAGAACGTGTGAAAGGATGCGTTCGGGACGGGGACTTTCCGGCAGCGGCATTGATACGAAAATTTGACGGATAAACAGAGGAACACGGAGAAAATGACAGAAGAAATTTCGCTGAAAGCAAAAATCATATATGGGGCGCTGGCGGTGCTGTTTGTTGTGCTTTTATGGTTTGGGGACGAGGGAAAGCAGCCCATCGTCTATGACGGCATTGAGCTGCAGCACACCATGGGTCTGATCAATACGGAGAATGCGCTGGTAATCAAGAATGCGGCGGGATTGATTGATTCGGAAGACCTGAGGACGCTGGGGGATATTCTGGCAGGATACAGTTCGGTGGCGAGCACCCCGGCCTATGTCATGAACAGGGGCGGCTATACGGTATCCATGACTTACAGCGTTGACCAGAAGGACAGCGTGCTGGAGCTGTGGGAGCAGGAGAACAAGATTGCGGCATGGCCGATTGAACCTGACCAAAAGGAACTGACGGCGGATTTTACACTTTCCAGAGACGCGAAGGAACTGCAGTTTCGCGTAAACTACAGCGGGAGCGGTACGCTCACCATCAGGAAGTTTTCCATCACGCCCCATACGCTTTTCTATACGGACACCTATTTTATCATTGCGGTCTTTCTGTTATTGCACCTTGCTTTCTGGCTGTATCTGAAAAGCGGCAGAAAAATTTCCGGGGAAGGGCTTGTGGACGCCTGTGTGATTCTGGGAGCTGCGCTTGTTGCCACCACTCCCATTATGCACACCTATCTGTACAACGCGGATGACCTCTGCTACCATCTGGCCCGATTGGAGGGGCTTAAGGACGGTATCCTTGACGGACAGGTGATCCCGGTCAACATTCTGCCGGATGGCCTGCAGAATAACGGGTATATGAACGCCATGTATCCCTATCTGTTTTTGTACATAGGCGCGTTTCTGCGGATATGCAGGGTATCGCTGGGCTTTTCGTACAAGGTGCTGCTCTTTCTGTCAAATGTAGGCGCGGCGGGTTGCGCCTATGCGGCGGTAAAATCCATGGTGAAATCCAGACGCAGCGTCCTGATGGCTGTGGTGCTCTACACGCTGATGCCTTACCGGTTTACCAACATGCTTTCCAGAGGGGATCTGGGAGAGCTGCTTGCGCTGGTGTTCTGGCCGATGGTGATTGCGGGACTTTATCATATTGTCATGGGAGACCGCAAAAAGTGGTACTTCCTCGTGATCGGATTTTCCGGCGCACTGCAGAGCCACATTTTGAGTGTGGCCTATGTGGCGGCGGTCTGTGCGGTTACCGTGCTCTTGTACTGTGTGCGCATTGTGAGGGAGAAACGGCATGTGGAGCTTTTTAAAGCGGCGGCGTACACCGTTTTGCTGAACGCATGGTATGTGGTTCCGTTTTTATACTATTACTATAATGAGGAGCTGGACAAGGAGGTTCTGCGCTGGAGCGGCTACTATGAGCAGTCGATCAATCTCTCCAACATGACCCAGTCCATAAGCCTGTATAATAAGCAGTATTTTTCGCTGGGACTTGCTCTTATAGGCTGTCTGGGAATCGGCGTTATTTATCTGCTTTGTGAAAAGCGCGGGCGGGTGAGCGGGGCTGACGGCTATACGCTTTACCTCTTCGTGCTTGGCGGTATCTTTGTATTCATGACTACGGGATATTTTCCGAGCAGGGCGCTTATGTCAAACGGTCTTTTTTACAATATGGCGACGATGATGCAGTTTCCGTGGCGGTTTCTGGGTCCGGCATCCGCCTGCTTTCTCTTTGTGGGGGCGGCTTCTCTTGCCAGATCAGAGTTTTTGAAGCCTTACCGGAATGTGATTGCCGCGATGCTGATCGGCCTGAACCTTTTGATTATCGTTACCGTGCCCACCGACAACAACCATGTGCCCTATAAAGATGCGCAGTCGGTGGCATCCAAGGGGCATGAGACGAAGCTGGGCACCAGCGTGGGCCTGTTTTATCCCCACGAATGGCGGCTGGTGGACGCCACAGATGACAAATTGACCACCAGTGTGGTTCTGTCGGATATCGGTGATGTGTCTGTGCGCGATTACAAAAAGGTGGGGACGAAGGCGGCTGTGTCATATACGGCGGTTTCCTCTGAAGCGTATATCGAACTGCCCCTGCAGAATTATTTGGGATACCGGGCGCAGGATGAGTCGGGACAGCCTGTGAAGATAGAGCGGGGCGACGGCGGACGGATGCGCTTTTTTGTGAACGGGGACGGCGCGGAGCATCGGATTTATGTGCGCTATGGGCCGGTTCCCGCCTTTGTGATCGCGGATGTGGTGTCTGCGCTGGCGGTGATTTACTGTTTATATGGCGGATGGTTTTGTAAAAGGCTTCCGCTTTTTAGACGGTCGGAAGGAGAGGATGTCGACGCCACGCCTGGAAATGATTGAAAAACGATAAAATATATGTGAATTTCAGATGCTTGAGAACAAAATTGTGGAGGTCAGATGAAGCTTAGTATTATCGTGCCGGTCTATAATATGGCGGCGGAGAAAAAGCTGGAATATTGCCTGGATTCGCTTGTGGCGCAGACGGTGTCCGACTATGAGATCATTGCGGTGGACGACTGCTCCACCGACGAATCGTGGGAGATACTGAAAAGCTATGAGAGACGATTTCCGGGGAAATTCCATGCGCTGCATCTGGAAGAGAATAAGCATCAGGGCGGCGCGAAAAACGCGGGCTTAAAAGCGGCGCAGGGGGATTGGATCGGATTTATCGACAGCGACGACTGGATTACGCCTGACATGTATGAGCGCCTGATCGGACGGGCGGAAGAGACAGGGGCCGATCTTGTGGGGTGCGACTACTGCCTGACATCGGAGCATTCCATGAAAGCGGGACAGGTGGTGCATAATAATAGGAGCAGCCAGACGGGCATTTTGGATGACGAGAAGAGGCGGAGCCTGATACTGGACGGCGGCAGTCTGGTGGTGAAAATATTCCGTCGATCCATGATTCTGGAGCATGAGCTCTGGTTTCCGGAGCATATTTTTTATGAGGACAACGCGCTGGGCAATTCCTATCTCGTATTGGCGGCGCATTTCGAGTATATCGAGGAACCACTGTACTTTTACTACCAACACGAATCATCCACGGTGCACACCATTTCGGAGAAACGCTGTGAGGATCGCTGCGAGGCGGGCAGGCTGATGTTGAAGGAGGCCGAGCGGCATGATTTCCTGGATAAATACCGGCCGGAGCTGGAGTACAGCTTTACCCTGCTCTTCTATGTGAATACGCTGTTTACCTATATGGCAGGCGTGAGACGGACAAAGTATCGGTTTGTGAAGAAGCTGGGGGAGGAAATGAGATGTCTTTTTCCGGAGTTTCAGAAGAATCCCTACTATCTTGAGCGGACTCACGCGGAGGAGAAAAAGCTGATCCGGATGCAGATGAAATCCACGCTCTGGTTTATGGCGTATTATAAGCTGCTGTGGGCATATCGGAATTTCAGGAAAAAGATGAAAAGATAAGTCAGATATAAGGCAAAGAGATATCGGGTGGAGGAATGCTTATGGAAATCGGAAGTTTTTTTGAGATCGATCCGGCCACTGTTAGAAAAAGCGGGGTAACGGAAGAACTGCATCTTTCGCAGGTGGATAAGTACGGAAAAAAACAGTGTTGCTTCACGGCTTCCGGCAGGGAAGCGATCGAGCTTGCCCTGGTCAGTCTGGAGCGGGGAATGCCGGATGTGCCGAAATGCTGTCTGATGCCGGCCTATATGTGCGATTGTGTTTTTCTTCCTTTTGCGCACCAAGGATGGGAGCTTATTTTTTATTCTGTGGACAGGGATCTGGAATCGGCAGGAGAGGAACTTTTTCGTCTGGCGCTGGAGCATGATCCCGGCCTTATTTTCATTCATCCGTATTACGGGACGGATACTTGCGCGGGGTTTCGCAGACAGCTCGCGGCCCTCAGAAAAAGCGGTATTCTGATAATGGAAGATGTGACCCAATCCTATTATCTGGAAGGGGCGGGAAGGGATGCGGATTTCGTGGTGGGAAGCCTGCGGAAATGGTATGCGGTTCCCGACGGTGGATTTGTGGCATCCGATATTTCTCTGGCGGAAGACGTGCTGGAAACGGGAGAGGCGTACGCAAGGGAACGACTCGTGCCGCTTGTCCAGAAATGGGAGTATCTGCGGGAAAAAGAGAGAAGGACGGGGGGCGCCCTGACGGCCGGATGGCTGCCGAGGAAAGCGGAGTATCTGAAACGAAACCGCTCCCAAGAGAACGAGCTTGACTGTTATCAGGGTGTGCGGCGCATTTCTGGCATCTCCGCGGAGATTCTTTCCAAGGTAGATGAGGAGGAGGCGCGCCGGAGAAGGGCGGAAAATTATTATAACCTGTATCGCAGCGTATGCGGCATGAAAAGGCTTTGGCCTATGCTGCAGGCGGAGGAACGGCAGGCCCCCCTTTATCTGCCGGTCTATGTGAAGGAGCGGGACAGCCTGCAGAGATTTCTGGCGGAGCGCGGCATTTACGCCCCGGTACTCTGGCCTGTGGGGGCAGAGAACAAGGATTTCCTGGAGGGGGATGAGGCATATATTTTCGGGCACATGCTGGCATTGCCCATAGATCAGCGCTATGGGAAGGCAGAGATGGAGCAGATCGCGGAGACGCTTGCCCTGTATGAAAAACAGCCGGTGATCGGTATACGTGCCGATGCCAATGAAGCGGTGGCCACGGGACATATCATGCGCTGTATTACCATCGCGGAGCAGATCAAAAAGCTGGGCGGGCAGGTTTTGTTTATCACGGCCGACGAGCAGGCGGAGGGGATGCTTTCCCGGGCAGGGCTGGAGCATGTCTGTCTGCATACACAGTGGAACTGCATGGAGGAGGAGCTGCCGGTGCTGCGGGAGGTTCTGCAGCTGGCTGGAATCAGAACCCTTTTGGTGGATTCCTATCAGGCGACGCCTGCCTATTTCGAGGAGCTTCGCGAAGTCGTGAAAGTGGCCTGCATCGACGATTGTTTTGAGCAGGTTTTTCCTGTGGATGCGCTGATTAATTATAATGCGTATCACACCCGGTTCCCTTATGAAGAAACTTACGGCGGCAGGACAAAGCTGCTTTTGGGGACGGATTATGTGCCCTTGCGGGAAGAGTTCGGCGTGACCCAGGTCAGGGACGCACAGGATGAGGAGAAAGGTTTTTCCGTGCTTCTGTCAAGCGGCGGCGGAGATGTGCAGAATGCCATTTTGGGTATTTTGCAGCGGGCGGTTCAGATAGAAGAGTTACAAGCGGTTACGTTTCACGTGGTGGTGGGCGTATATCATCCGCAGGGCGATGCCATCGAGGCATTTGCAAAGAAGCATGAAAATGTGAAGGTATACCGCCCCTGCTTTGATATGGCGGGGGTGATGGCGGACTGCGACGCGGCGGTGTCCGCGGCGGGCACGATGCTGTTTGAACTCTCCGCCATGGGGGTTCCCACGGTGTTTTTCCAGTCGGCGGATAACCAGCGTTATGACAGGGAGTTTTTTGAAGCCAAGGAAAGGATGCTTTTCGCCGGGGATATCACGCATGATCGGGAGGCGTGTATCGAAGCGGTCTGCGAGGGCTTGAAGCGGCTGCTGACGGACGGCGCGCTGCGGGAGCGAATGAAGGAGAGACTGGCGGAGGTGACGGACGGTCACGGCGCGGAACGGATCGCGGAGGAGATTATGGGGCTGTAATGTATGCCTTCAACCGGCGACATTTGGTAATTCATGATTTTGTTTTTAAGATCATTACTTCGGTAGTGATCTTTTTTTGCGGATCAAAGTTAACAAACAGGAAATAAAACAAAAAATTTCGCAGAACTGTATATTCTGCGAACCTTCACGTTTGTACTGCCCGTAATATCTTTATCGGTATTTATTATATATTGCATAAGTCTATTTGTCAATTTTCCGAAAAATCCGAGGGGAATTGTTTTTCTATTCTGATCTGCCGTATTTTCGTGGATTCCGCGGCGAAATCTTCTCGAATCATTTGTAAATTCCATATGTTTCCGCGCGTTTTTTGTGGTCAGATAAATGGTCAGATGAATTGGCGCTTATGCCGCCTAAATTCGTATTGGTTCAGAAGAGCAGCCCTCGGATGTCCCATGATTGATTATGGTCAATTTGGCGGGCAGCTGAAAAACACCTTACATTTTATAGTAAGTTCAGAGATTTTTCGCAGAATATACAGTTCTGCGAAACAACAGACGGTCAGGGGCCGTACCCTTCGCGGCATGGAATGTAGCGGATGTGATGACAGACTGCCGGATATGGTGGAGGATATGCAGAAGGACAATCGCATGACGAAGATAGCCTGGCAGTACACGGAAACGCTCCCGCAGGAAACTATGGATTTTCTTAGAGGAATCGCGGAAGATTATGCGAAGGTGAAACACAGCGTTTACGAGCGGTATTCCGGAATTGCGAGCCTCGGGCTTCTGGCCTCCATCTATGACATTATGACCCAAATGCGGCATTGTGGACTGCGGGAGCAGCTTGGCCTGCCTTCCGTATACTATGAACTTGCGGTGCGGGATGCGGTCACGGACATCAAGGGCATGTGGGGGATGTTGAAAAATAAAATACGCACCCTCGTTTCGGCCAATGAAAATCTGAGTGATGAAGACAGACTGTATCTGCGGACGGTTTTACGGCTCGATCCTGTATACGCTGCCATCTTAAACAGAGTAGAGTATCCGATGCCGGAGAAGGCGGCGGGACTTGCGATTGATACGGAACGCCTGAATCATCTCCTGCGGAGACTTACCAGAAGATATCTGGTTAAGCCTGCGCCGTCGGGCAGGGCGGACAGCTTCTGCGTATCGCCGGGAGGCTATTCCTACAGGGACGGTGCGCTCTGCCTCGTATCAAGAGTGCCCAGAAAGAGAATACGGCTTCCTCTGAAAGATGACAGGACATGCGACAGACAGCTCCGCATCTGTATCAGACAAAGCGATGCGGCAATTGCGCTTCCGGTCAATAGGAAGATGCGGCGGCATGAGGATTACCAAAATACCATTTTTGTCCATCTCGGATACCGCGATATGTGCACGCTGTCTTCCGGGAACATATATGGGGAAGGACTGGGGGAGCTGGCATCCGCCAAAAGCGAACGGCTGATGGAGAAAAACCGGGAACGGGGCAGAATGCGAAACAGCTACCGAAAGAGTATAGCCGAGGGAGACAGGAAAAAGGCGGCGGACATAGAGGTGAATAACCTTGGCGGCATCAAGTATGACCATCGGAAGAAAAAGGAACAGGCACAGATTGAGTCCTATGTCAACGCCGGAATTAATCGAATGCTGGAAGCGGAAAAGCCTGGCACGATCGTCATTACAAAGCCTGTCACGATCCACAAAAAGACCCCCGGGTATAAACCGGCAAACAGGAAACTTTCCGAAAGCCCGCAGGGATATGTCCGCAGGAGACTTTCACAGAAATGCCAGACAAACGGCATTACCCTTGTGGAGATTTCATCCAAAGGGACGGGAAATATCTGCTCCGCCTGCGGAGCAGAAGGGAAACGTCTTGCGGAGGGATTTGTTTGTGTCAGCTGCGGCTTTCGCTCTTCCATTGCGCTAAATGGCGCGAGGCGAATTGAGGCCATTTATAAGGCGTTAGATGTTTCAAAAAGCGCAAGTCAAATACCCCGCTGCAAGCAACGGGGCATCAAACTTGAAACGCCCCAAGGGGCAGGGTATTAGACCCTCGCGGCAGTCGCCAAATGCTTGCAAGCAATCACTTGGCTCGCTGCCCGCGGGAATAAAAACAGCGAAGATCAAAGGGGCTGATTCATGCAGTTCTGGGAATGAACCCATATTGGGATGTTTACGGACATTCGAATGGAAGGTTTTACCGTATGACGCCGCAGGGCGGACGGATCGCAGAAATGCATGTTGCAAATATATGCTGCGTGAAAGCGCAGCGGGCAGGGATGGCTGTCGCAAGGCAGCGCCCAACGGCATTACCTAAGCTGCCATACGGCGGTTTTCCGATATGCCAGGACCGTGGCCTACACGGAGCGAAGCAGTCTTATATAGCTATAAGACGCAGGCGGAAACGCCCGGCTAATTCTTATGATGATCTTTTGAGAAAATGCACTTTGACAATTTCATACTTTATATCAGATGTCTTTACATTTCGTGGAAAAAATATTAGAATATCGTTATAGGAAACGCGGGAGGTAAAGGGCATGACGAGATATTTTAATACAGAAGGATTGTGCACACCGGAAGAACATTATATGGTGCGATTGGATGACAGGATGGCGCAAATTAAGAGAAAACTGGTGGACAGAAAAAAATACTTTGTCATCAATAGGGGCAGACAGTACGGGAAGACTACCACCCTGCGGGCTTTGGCTGCGTATTTGGCGGAAGATTATTTTGTATTTTCTCTGGATTTTCAGAGAATGCCGGATGAAAAATTTACGAGTGGCAATACATTTTCCCTTGCTTTCGTAAATATGCTGCGTGATGCTCTTGAGCAATGTGAGGATGAAGAGGCGCAGAAGCTGTATGGTATGGCGTCGGATTTTATCGCACAGAATCCTCAAATAGAGATGGACGAGATGTTTAAGCTCCTGAGCTGTATGTGTCGGAAAAGTACGCGACCGATTGTGCTTATGATTGACGAGGTGGACAGTGCGGGAAATAATCAAGTGTTTGTTCAGTTTTTGGCACTGTTGAGAGGCTCGTATCTGGATCGGGATCAGACGCCGACGTTCCATTCCGTTATTCTTGCGGGGGTATATGATATTAAAAATCTGAAATTGAAAATCCGTCCGGAATCCGAACACCAATATAACAGTCCTTGGAATATCGCGGCAAGCTTTGAGGTGGAGATGAGTTTTTCAGTTGCGCAGATTGCACAGATGATAAGCGAATACGAAGCCGATTATCATACAGGAATGGATATTCAGCAGATTGCGGAGGAAATTTATGCGTACACTTCCGGTTATCCGGTATTCGTATCGACGCTCTGTAAGTATATGGATGAAAACTTGCCGGGTGAGGACGGATTTGCGGATTTGCAGGCTTCATGGACAAAGGAAGGGATTGAACAGGCCGTCAAAAAAATTTTGGACGAGAGCACGCCGCTTTTTGAGAGTATGGTGCGACAGTTGGATATCTATAAAGAGCTGGAGACTTTGATTGAGGGCATTTTGTATCAGGGCAGGCGTATTCCTTTCAATAGAGATGAAAAGGCGATTAATATCGGTGTCGTGTTTGGATTTCTGAAAAACAGGGGAGGACAAGTGGCGGTAGCCAATCGTATTTTTGAGATGCGCCTTTTAAACCTGTTTGTGACAAGAGAAGCAATTCACAGCGAGATCTATGCCAAAGGCGAAGTCGACAGAAACCAATTTGTACGGAATGGCAGACTTGACATGGATGCAGTGATGCGGAAGTTTGCAGAACATTTCACAGATATCTGGAGTAGAAACGACGAGAATTTTGTGGAGAAGTACGGGCGGAAGTTTTTCCTGCTGTATTTAAAGCCGATTATCAACGGCACGGGAAATTATTATATTGAGGCCGAAACACGAGATTTGCGGCGCACGGACGTCATAGTAGATTACCTCGGCGAGCAGTTCATAGTCGAATTAAAGATCTGGCACGGCGATGAATACAACGAGCGCGGCGAACAGCAGCTTGTGGATTATCTGAATTATTATCACAAGAATAAAGGCTATATGCTGAGTTTTAACTTTAACCAAAAGAAAGAAGTCGGTGTAAAGACGATCACAGTCGGGGATAAGATTGTGGTGGAAGCGGTAGTGTAAGTATTTCCGGACACGCCTGTTTCACAGGGTAATAAAGAAGCAGAGAAATCTGATATAAAGTATGGAATTGTCATCATTGGGACAAGACATATTTTATGTCAGATTTTTTTCGTTGAGCCGTGCCGTCTCAGGCAAAGGCAGGAAGTGGCTGCTTGCAGACATATTTCCAGTTTTGCCTGAGATGATAGGGCGAAAGCCCGAAGCGAGATGGAGCGGAGCGGAATCGAGCTTGCACGGCGGAATGAAATTTGCTTGCAGAAAGGAAGGCGGAAGCGGTGGAACGATACAGGAAAAAGGATATGCTGCAGACAGTGGATACCCTGCTTCGTGCCAACGATGCCATTTTAAAGACTGTCCGTTCCAATCCGCAGGGAGCTGCAGAGGCTTTGGTGCAGTGTCAGGAGTCCGCGATTGCTCTTGGCACGTACATAGATACACTTGACGAAAAATATACGTCGCTCGTTCACGTTCTCGAGGATTACTGTGAAAACATTTACCAGATGAGTGAGAATTTGTCGGATGAAAACCTTTGCCGGAAAGTGTCAAAAAAGATTCAGAAGCAGTTGACAGGTTTGCAAAACAGCATCAAATACGATCTGCCGGAGGACAGGAAGGAAGTTGTGTTTCTCCCTTATAAGGCGTCTATGTGGGATTCTTTGGAGAGCGTCTGGAAGGCGGCGGACGCTGATGAGAATACGGATGCCTATGTGATTCCGATTCCCTATTTTGATAAGAACCCGGATGGGACTTTTAGAGAAGAACACTACGAGGGGGATCAGTATCCGGCGTATGTGCCGGTTACCCGGTATGACGAGTACGATCTGAAAACGCGCAGACCCGATGTGATTTATATTCACAATCCATATGATGAATGCAACCATGTGACCAGCGTACATCCCTATTTCTATTCCAAAAATCTGAGAAATTTTACAGATAAATTGGTATATATTCCGTACTTTATTCTGGGAGAAATTGGGCCGGATAATCAGCCCGCCATCGACGGCATGAAGCATTTCTGCTTTATGCCGGGAACGATCTATGCCGATCAGGTGATCGTGCAGTCGGAAAATATGCGGCAGATTTATATCAACGAGTATATCAAGGCGGCAAAGGAAATGGGGCTGTCCGGGGAGCATGTGGACAGGAAGTCCCTGGAGAAGAAGTTTCTGGGGACGGGCTCGCCGAAGATTGACAAGGTGTTAAATACCAGGAAAGAAGATTTGGAGATTCCGGCGGAGTGGCTGAGGGTGATTGAAAAGCCGGACGGGAGCTGGAAGAAGATTGTCTTTTATAATACGAGTGTGAGTGCGCTATTGCAGCACAGTGAGAAGATGCTGCGGAAGATGGAGTCTGTGTTTGAGATTTTTAAGGAAAACAGGGATGAGGTTGCGCTGCTGTGGAGACCGCACCCGCTGATACAGGCGACGATTGAGAGTATGAGACCGCAGCTGTGGGAAGGGTATCAGGAGATTCGGGATCGGTATGTTGCGGAGGGGTGGGGTATTTATGATGATACGGCGGATTTGGATCGGGCGGTGGTTTTGAGTGATGCTTATTATGGGGATGGGAGTAGTGTTTTACTGTTGTGCAGAAAAGCTGGGATTCCTGTAATGATACAATGTGTAAATATTCTTTATAACAGAAAATGTGAAATAGATTATTTATGGTCCTATAATTTTTATATTGAAAATGAAAATATTTGGTTTGTGCCATTTTGGTATAACCGCTTATGCAAATTTGATCTTAAGAAAGGGAAAATCAGTTTTGATAAAAAAATATTGTGTCCCAATGAAATTGAAGGCCTATATAGTAATCTATTCAAAGTAGAAAATAGCATTATTTTAGTTCCTGAAAATGCAAATGAAATATGTATTTATGATTTGGAGGAGGAGCGGTTTACTGCCATTTCACTATCAGAAAGAAGACAATCAAATGATAAATTTAACGTGAGCGTAAGATATGGGAATGTTATCTATATGTTTCCAGGGCGTTATTCGGTGATTTGCAAAGTAGATATATCGAATAAAGAGGTAACATATTTGTCTGACGAGTTTATTGATCAGCAGTGTCATAATAATTGCGATCTATTTAGATGGTCACATTATGTAAAAGGAAATATGGTTTATCTGTTAAAAAACGGATCAAATTGTATCTTTAAATTTGACATGTCTGCAGAAAAAAGTGAGTTGATACCTATTGGGGACGCCGATGAAAATTATCAAACAATAAATGGAGATGAAAATGGAAACCTATATCTTTCAAACCTATATGGAAATGTTGTCATGTACAATGAGAACACCAAAAAGTTGAAAAAGAAAGAATACGATAATTTGGATAATATAGGGAATAGGCAGGGGGGCTTTATCAGTAGTGAGATATATGGAGATCAGATATTTTATTTTCCAAAGTGTGAAGGAAAGTGTAGAACTTTCAATATTATAAATGAAGACTGGGAAGAAGTTCCAATGCTGGAACAGTTGATAGAAAAGGGAGAAACAGATGAAAAGGGATATACAAACAGATTTTCGCAAATATGGAAAGATCAAAAAGCATTATATGGATTCAA
>ERZ778517.1291-NODE-1291-length-19523-cov-17.406513_pt1 | contig 19523 bp, 16 predicted proteins | sample MGYA00510341_ERZ778517 | MGnify/ENA primary metagenome ERZ778517 (study PRJEB29527, sample SAMN07138964) | mouse gut metagenome | material: feces | host: mouse | place: China:Nanjing | collected 2016-01-25 ... | reverse complement strand
ATGCGACTGCGTCGCAATCTTCTGCAAACTTAGAGCAAGGGCAAAAGCATAAAAAGCATACAATACATAAAATGTAAATACCTAATAATTAATGCTTTTGCCCTTTCAGGGCGAGTGTGTACAATCGTGTTATTCCCGGGGTGCCGCTTCGCTCTGCCCCGGGCTATGTGCTCGTTGCCTTTTCAAGGCGCATCCATCCTATATCCGAGTGATTATGTAGTTTGATTCTGTTGACTAACTTAATATATTTATTTGACTATGATTTCAGAAATGAACAACAAGTTTTGGACACCCTACCCGGCGGGGCACGTTCATTTAGGGCGCGTTCTGTCCGGACGATAATGTAGTTTAATTTTATTGACTAACTTATTTAATTTTAATCATATTGATTTTGACAAAAGATCTATATCCTCTGAGACTATCAATGTCATAAACAAATGCGTCCAGCATCAATACAAACGCTAATATAATAATGCATTGTGGTTAAAATGCATTCCTAATGTATTGAACTCTTTGGCAATATCTTTTTTCCATGCGCCTCTGTCATCATATGTAACATAGACGATTCCATCAACATCCCCAGGTCTTTCTACCTCCTCTTTAATTAAAGCACAGACTCTTTCTCTCCCAAGTTTTCCTATAAGATATCCATGCTCAAAAACTACATTCTGCCTTGCTCTTGGTAATAAATCTTGATCATTATTAGAAGCACCTTTATCACATGGGGTATATAATATTATTGCGTAACACACATTGGAAAAAGTTTCTATTTTTTCAATTATAGTTTTGCCTCTATTAGGTTGTTCATGCAGAATAATTGGATTATAACCCATATTTGTTATAAATCGTGCAACTTCATTTTTTAGTCCGCTATCATGACCATGAACAATAAAAACATCCTTATTCTCCATATCCGTTTTTTCTCCTCTGTTATGATTATCATTTATTCCCATCTGTGGAATTAATGATAATTGATCCATTACACTCTCTAAATAGACAACTTTTTCATTTATTTGTTGCTTAGCTTCTTTAATAATGTCTTCACCAAATAATCTTGTTGGATCTCCGGTACGACCATATACACTATAATAAGATTGAGGCGAATCGTTATCGTCAAAAGAACGGCTTATCAATTCGCTATTATATGAATCCCATTTTTTATAGTCTGCAAGAAATGATTTTTTCTCATCTTCGTCATATTCCTTTATTTTAATAATCGTTCTGTAGCGCACAATAGTTGTGTCATCTTCGCTAACTTCACGTTTTAGCAAGTCGCGACCTTTTGCAATCTGAGACTTCAACCATAATTCGAAGTCTTCCTTTTTCTTGATAAGATTTCCTGTAGCCATAAATCCAAATAGTTTTTGCAAAGATACGAATTTCGTAGAACAAATTGATGATTTGCTCACTTTTTTGCGTTTTCTATACAAAATATAACCTAATAAATCAAATATATTCTCTCATAATTTATAACTTTGTAGCCATATTGGATAGGCATATAAACATGGAGCGTAAATTATTAAACCGAATCAAAGTCGTTCTTGCAGAAAAAGATAAGAGCAATAAGTGGCTTTCTGAACAACTGGATAAAGATCCTGCTATAATCTCCAAATGGGTTACAAATACAACGCAACCTAATGTAGAGACTTTAATTCAAATATCCAAAGTGTTGGGCGTAACTGTGGATGACTTGCTAAGAACTGAATAATAAGGTTATGGGAGCAGTCAAATTATATAAATATCTTGATTTTAACGGTGGATTGATGATGTTACATTATAGTAACCTTCAATTTACCAATGCTACACAGTTGAACGACCCGTTTGATTGCCACCCATCGTTAATTGATTTCTCCAATGTTCCGAAGGAAGCGTGTGGAGGATGGACTCCGGAAATAATCGAAGAATTAAGAAGAGATCCATTTCGTAGAACCAGAGAAGAGGTATGGATATGTAGTCTTTCCAAAATATATGATTCAATCTTGATGTGGAGCTATTATAGCAAGCATAAAGGAATCTGTTTAAGTTAAATACCGAACTGATAAAATAATAGAATGGCTAAGAAACAGAATAAACCGATAAAGGAAGAGACTCTTGAAACGATACTTTTCAACTGTCGTAACAGTCTGCGTGGACGTGCAGCCATGACAGATAAGCGCGACCTGCTGTTGACCCTTGTATTCCTGAAATTCATAGGAGAACGGTTCAAACAACAAAAGGAGAAAATCAGGCATGAGATAGTGGAAGTACAGGGCATTGATGATACGGATTTCATTGAGTTGCAACTTTCACGTCCCAACCAATATATGCAGGACGGAGTGTTTTTCCTGACGGATGAAACATTTTGGGACAAACTGATTCTCACATCGCCAACCGGCATGGCTATCGCTTTCGATACGGCTATAAAGACCTTGGACGACAACGAACCAAAGTTGAAAAATGCCCTTCCGCAGCAGATTTTCACGAAGACAGCCCTTGAACCGGGAGTATTGAAAAGCGTAGTGGATGAAATAAACAAGATTGACCCACAGAAGTTTAATGACCATGACCTCATAGGCCGTGTATATGAGTATTTTTTACAAGCGTTCTCAATCAATGCCGACAAAGAGGAAGGCGAATTTTATACACCGCATTCTATCGTAGAGCTTATAGCGTCTCTTATTGAACCTTTTGATGGGACGGTCTATGACCCTTGCTGTGGTTCCGGAGGTATGTTTGTTCAAGCTGCAAAGTTCATAGAGGCTCACGGTGGAAACACTAAAGCTGTCAATGTCTATGGGCAGGAATCAGAACCGGCAACCTATCGCCTTGCAAAGATGAACCTGGCTATCCGAGGCATCTCTTACCATTTGGGCGATAGAGCCGTGTCTACGTTCTCCGACGACCAGCATAAGGAACTCAAGTTTGATTACATCATGGCAAATCCGCCGTTCAATTTGAAGAAATATGCTGAATATGGAGGTTTTGAGACTGATCCCCGATGGCAAGGCTATGGCATCCCTCCTACCAGCAATGCCAACTATGCGTGGATTCTTCATATCCTAAACAAATTGAACGTCTGTCGTGGAATCGCAGGATTTCTGCTTGCCAATGGTGCTTTGGATGATAGCGATACACAGGAAATACGTAAACAGCTAATCGAAAGCGACAAAATAGAAGCTATTATAGTTTTGCCGCGAAACATGTTCTATTCTACCGATATATCAGTCACCCTTTGGGTCTTGAACAACAACAAGAAAGGCGGTTCATGGCATGGCAGGCAACTTCGCGACCATACAGGTGAGATTTTGTTCATTGACTTGCGGACTTGGAACAATAATATATACGAGAAGAAATATGTCCGTCTAGCAGAAGCGGACATAGACAGAGTACGTCAAATATACTTCAACTGGCAAACCGAGAATTTTGTCGAGTATGCCGAGCCGGAATTGTACTATGCTGCGCATCGTGACGAAATCCAAGAAAAAGGATACTCTCTTGTGCCCTCCAGATATATTGAGTTTATAGACCGTGATACGGAAATAGACTATAAATCTGCACTTTCAGAAATGAGTCATAAATTTGATACGTTGAAGAAAAGATGGGATGCAAACGAAACGGAACTCGTAAACGCTTTCAAAATTTTAGGGTATGGAAAAGAATAAGTTGCAACATCATAATATAACAACCGATACACTCTTTGATGACATTCGGAACATCATAGAACAAGGCCGTCAACAGGCATACGCGGCAGCCAATCAAATTACGGTACTTACCTATTGGCATATCGGGCGGCGTATAGTGGAAGAAGAACAGCATGGAGAAGCTCGTGCGCAGTATGGTACTCGGTTGATTAAAACATTGGCAGAACAGCTGATGCCTAAATACGGCAATACGTTCAGCAAGCGAAATCTCGATTACTTTCGCCAATTTTATCTGTGTTTCAATGATTTGGAGATTGTGAACACGCGTGTTCACAATCTGACTTGGTCGCACTTCCGCTTGATTATACAGGTTGCAGACCCTAAGGCCAGAGAGTGGTATGTAAAAGAGGCTTCGGAACAAATGTGGAGTGTGAGAACACTTAACCGCAACATAGGCACACAATACTATGGTCGCCGAATGGCTTGCGTAAGAGAGGGATTGGCATTACCGGCACCGGATGTCGAAGCAAATGATCCACTGGAATATATAAAAAGCCCAGTGGTTGCCGAGTTTTTAGGTTTTCGCAAGGATAGCAAATATGACGAGAGCCAGTTGGAGCAAGCCTTAATAGACCATCTGCAACAATTTATCATGGAATTGGGACGTGGATTTGCTTTTGTCGATAGGCAGAAACACATTTCAACGGACACAGGTGATTTTTACATTGACCTTGTGTTCTATAACATCAAACTCAAACGTTACGTGCTGTTTGAATTGAAAACACATCCTCTGACACACGCAGATGTGGGGCAATTGGATATGTATGTTCGGATGTACGATGACCTTATAAAAGATGAGAATGATAACCCCACAATAGGCATACTGCTCTGCACCGAGACCGATAAAGTCTTGGCTAAATACTCCGTACTTAACGGTAGCGAGCAACTTTTTGCCGCTAAATATATGGCTTATATGCCGACGGAGGAAGAGCTGAGCCGAGAGATAGAACAGCAAAAACGTTTCTTCTTGGAACAACACGGAATGGAGGAGTGATATGGGAGCGAGTAATGTAAAATGGGTTCGTCTGGGAGATTATATTTCTCCAAGACGTGAAAATAACTCTTCACTCAAATATGGTGTTGATTCGATTGAAGGGGTGAATAGTGATGGTGAGTTCCAGCCGACTAAAGCTCTTACAGACGATATCAATCTGAAGCCTTATAAAGTTGTCAGGCATGGCGATATTGTTTATAACCCATCAAGATTAAATATCGGTTCTTTAGCTTATAGAACAGAAGGAATGTGTATTGTTTCTCACCTATATCAAGTATTTTATATAAAGGAAGAACACAAATCTTTATTATCTGCAGAGTTTTTAACGCTCTATCTTAGGCGAAATGAGTTTTACAGATATGTAGATTATGACAACTTTGGTAGTCAAAGAGCTGAATACAACCTAAATAAATTGAGCGAATTGCTTATTCCGCTGCCATCTCCTAATGAACAGCGGAAAGTGGTGAATGTATGGCGTGCATTTCGGGAAATCAAAGAACAAAACGAGGCTAAGGCTGCCCCACTTATGCAGGTATGTCAAAGTTATATCCAAGAATTGAAGTACAAATATCTATTGCAGGAAATCGGACCGTACATTGAAGAATGTAATGAACGTAATTTAGAAGGCAAATTTACAGAAAAGGATGTTCGTGGAATAGCGACATCAAAAGGTTTAATTGAAACAAAAGCGAATTTGGATGGAGTCTCATTAAATTCGTATAAATTGGTAAAGTCTAAAGAAATCGCTTTTGTACCTGATACCTCTCGTCGTGGAGATAAAATGAGTTTAGGGTTGAATGATTCAGATAAAACCTATATTGTTTCATCTATTTCATCTGTATTCAAAGTGGATGAAGAAAAGATTCTACCGGAATTCTTATATTTATGGTTCTGTCGTCCTGAATTTGACCGTTACGCCCGTTTTAACTCATGGGGAAGTGCACGTGAAGCATTCTCCTTTGAAGATATGAAACGTTGTAAGATGCCTATTCCTCCTATTGACGTTCAACGTGCAATCGTCAACATATACAAATATGCCAACGAGGCAAAGCAAATAGCCGAAGAAGCCGACAGGCTTTCTCGTGAGGTCTGTCCGGCATTACTTCAACACGTCATACATTCTTAAACAGCAGCGATTATGGCAAACAAAGGGAAATATTATGAAAGCCAGTTCGAGGAAGCAACCATCGAGCTTCTCCGAGAGGCACACTGGCAATATACATTTGGTGATGACATTCACAGGAAATATACTGATCCGCTTATCGAAGAGGATTTAAGGTGTTTTCTTGCCGCTCAATACAAGGATAAGAATTTGACCACCTCCGAGATGGACAGTATCGTCGCTAACCTACGCAATACTGGCGGACAGAATGACTATTACGCTCTCCGGAATGCTTTTTTGCTCTATCGTGACGGCTATGATTTTGCATATAGCGATGGTCGGGATAATCCGTTTCGTTTGGAATACATCGACTTCGAGCATCCCGACCATAATATTTTCCATTGTGTCAATCAGTTTGTCATGGAGCAAGGCCGTGAGAATCGTCGTCCGGATATCCTGCTTTTCATAAACGGCATACCCGTCTGCATCATCGAACTGAAAAATCCAACCAAGCAGAATGCTACTATACACGATGCGCATACGCAGATTTGCACACGCTATATGCGGGATATTCCGGCATTGCTGAAATATTGCGCTTTGGCAGTAATCAGTGACGGGGCAAAGAATGCTTTGGGTTCTACCTATACACCATTTGAATTTTTCTACGAATGGAAGAAGATAAATAATGAAGACAAAGCCGGAAAAGGTCTTGATACACTTCGTACTCTTATTCGCGGAGCACTTTCTCCGGAACGCATATTGGAGGTATTGCGGGACTATGTCTATTTCCCCGATCCGACTAAAGAAGACGACACGACCGAAATCGTATGCCGTTATCCGCAGTTCTTTGCTACACGCAAACTGCGGGATCATATCCTGAATCATTTGCGTTCTGTCGGAGGTGATGGTAAGGGCGGTACATATTTCGGAGCCACAGGGTGTGGAAAAACATATACCATGCTATTCCTTGCCCGCCAACTGGCTTTACGATGCAAGAAGCAATTGGGGAGCCCTACTATTCTCATCATAGTAGACAGGGAGGATTTGGAGACACAGACCGGGAAACTATTCTGCCGCTCGAAACAATATCTTGAAGACGAAGCTGTAAAAGTCTTTGAAACAAGAAAGGAACTTGCAGAGGAGATGAGTATGCGCAAAACTGGCGGGGTCTATATTACCACGATTCAGAAATTCGCAGAGACTACAGGATTGCTTACAGAACGTTCCAATGTCATTTGCCTAAGTGATGAAGCGCATCGCTCCCAAAACAATATAGGTTCTAAACTATCCATCCAAACCGAAGGAGAAGCCGATAAGATAGGAGCGAAAATCACATACGGCTTTGCCAAATATCTGCGGGATGCATTGCCGAACGCCACATACGTAGGTTTTACGGGAACGCCCATTGACGAAACCATACATGTGTTCGGCAAGGTGGTAGACCAATATACGATGAGGGAATCGGAAGAGGACGATATAACCGTTCCTATCAAATATGATCCTCGGTTGGCCCGTGTGTTCCTCAATAAAGAACAAGCAGAAAAAGTAGAAAAGTATTATCAGCTGTGTGCAGACGAAGGGGCAACGCCGGAGGATATAGCAAAGAGCAAGGCTGCTATGTCCGGTATGGAGGTGATTATCGGTGATGAAGATGTCCTGCATCGTGTTGCCAAAGACATTATCGAAGATTATAAGCGTCGGACTGAGATAACAGACCGTCTGCAAAAGGCCATGATTACTTGCGCCGACCGCAAAATAGCATTCAGATTGTATAAAATCATGCGGAAGATGCAGCCCGACTGGTTCGAGAATAAGAAAGCATTGAACGAACTTGTATTGACTGCTGACGAAAAGAACAAACTGAATGATATCGCATTCGTCAATATGGTCATGACCAGAGATAAGGACGATGAAAAGGAACTTTACAATCTGCTTGGAGACAAAGATTATCGTAGATTTCTTGATGCTGAGTTCAAATCGGAAAAATCGAATTTCCATATATCCATCAATGTAGATATGTGGATTACTGGATTCGATGTGCCTTGCCTGACGATGCTTTATAACGACAAACCGCTATCGAAACATACGCTCATTCAGACCATTTCGCGTGTAAACCGTAAATTCGGCACAAAAGAGTGTGGCTTTATCATCGACTACATAGGTATTCGCGAAGAGATGAAAAAAGCCATGAAAAAATATGGTGGCGAAGTCGGACAGCAGGAGGATTTGGAAGTTGCACATGAAGTGTTGCAGAACGAACTGCAACTTTTGCAAGAGCGATTGTCTGGACTGGTCTTTGACCGTTTCTTCGGGAATAATGACCTTGCTCGGCTTCAATTCATTCAAGAAGCTGCTGAATATATCCTTGCCAACAGCGTAGAACGAAAAGGAGAAGTTTCCTTCCTCAAACTTTTCAAGGAACATGTCAAACGGCTGCGCTCTGCTTATAATATCTGTAACCCAGCCGGCATTCTGACAGAAGAAGAGGTAACATGGAGTCAATGCTTCATGGGCATCTGCTCATACGTGACTAAAATGACCGCTACCGAACACGATACGGAGAACATGAACAGGCACGTAGAACAAATGGTTCAAGAAGCGATTCTTGCAAGTGGTGTAGAACGAGTAATGAATGAAGGTGTTGAAGAAAATATTTTCAGCGACTCATTTGCCAAAGAGGTCGATGAAATAAAAATGCCGTTCACCAAGTTCCAGATTCTTTGTAAACTTGTCGCTAAAGCCATCAGAGCATACAGCCGGACAAACAAGATTCAGGCTGAACATTTCCAGAAAATGCTTGAAGATACGATAGATGCCTATAATACAAGGGACAAGTTGATATTCACCAATGAAGTGACACAGAACGTGGTGAATGATGTATGTGACATCGTTTCATACAAAATCAACGGACTGTCGAACAAGCTGATGAATATCCTGAAAGAACTTAAATCTGACAGCGAGAAATTCAGAGTTTTAGGTATCACTTTCGAAGAGAAAGCTTTCTTTGATGTTCTTGTCGAAGTTCGTGACAAACACGGTTTTGAATATGCAGATGAACTGTGTATTGAATTGGCAAAGAAAATCAAGACACTGATTGATGATACCGCAGTTTATGCCGATTGGTTGAATAATGACAACCTAAAAAGCAAACTTGCCAGCCAGCTTACATATCTTCTCTACAAAGAAGGTTATCCTCCTCAATGGGATGAAGAGGTCTTCCAAAAAGTTCTGGAACAGGTAGAAAATTATAAAAAGAATAATTAGTAACACTATAATTGTCGAAGAATATACCATATATAATATGAATTCCATAGATTTACGAAGTTTTTTGTCACAGCATTGTGATATAATGCGTTCTTTTATTCAGAGTGCGAAAAAGATCATAATGTGTCCATTGAGATTGACCTGAAACTATCAGAAGAGGCTGCAGGTTCAACTAGCCATGACGAATTTATAAACTTTTACATCATTTTTCCACTTCTTTCATGGAAAAACGGTATCTTTGCACAATGATTTAGATATATTATAAAACTATTATGGCACAAGAAGACGTTTTTAAGAAAATTGTATCTCATTGCAAGGAATACGGTTTCGTATTCCCCAGCAGCGATATCTACGACGGACTGGGAGCCGTGTACGACTATGGTCAGAACGGTGTGGAACTGAAAAACAACATCAAGGAATACTGGTGGAAGAGCATGGTGCTGCTTCACGAGAACATCGTGGGCATCGACTCGGCCATATTCATGCACCCCACAATATGGAAGGCATCGGGACATGTGGACGCATTCAACGACCCGCTCATCGACAACCGCGACTCCAAGAAGCGCTACCGTGCCGACGTGCTCATCGAAGACCAGATAGCAAAATATGACGAGAAGATAGAGAAAGAGGTGGTCAAGGCCCGCAAACGCTTCGGCGAGTCGTTCGACGAGGCGCAGTATATGGCCACAAGCCCGCGTGTGCTCGAGACAAAACAGAAGCGCGACGCTCTGCACGAACGTTATGCGGCAGCCATGCAGGGTCCGGATCTGGAGGCTCTGAAACAGATTATCGTGGACGAGGAGATTGTAGACCCGATATCAGGCACGAAGAACTGGACCGACGTGCGCCAGTTCAACCTGATGTTCTCCACCGAAATGGGAGCATCGGCCGACGGAGCCATGAAGGTGTATCTGCGTCCGGAGACGGCACAGGGCATCTTCGTGAACTACCTCAACGTGCAGAAGACGGGCCGAATGAAGATACCGTTCGGCATAGCACAGATAGGAAAGGCCTTCCGCAACGAGATTGTGGCACGCCAGTTTATATTCCGCATGCGCGAGTTCGAGCAGATGGAGATGCAGTTCTTCGTGAAGCCCGGCACCGAGCTCGACTGGTTCCCGAAGTGGAAACAGACGCGTATGGCATGGCACCAGGCACTGGGATTCGGCGCCGAGAACTACCGTTTCCACGACCACGACAAGCTGGCCCACTACGCCAATGCCGCCACGGACATCGAGTTCCGTATGCCGTTCGGCTTCAAGGAGGTGGAAGGCATACACAGCCGCACCAATTTCGACCTGTCGCAGCACGAGAAATTCTCAGGCAAGAGCATCAAATACTTCGACCCGCAGACCAACGAAAGCTACACTCCGTATGTCATCGAGACGTCCATCGGTGTGGACCGTATGTTCCTCTCAATCATGTGCCACTCGTTTGAAGAGGAGAAACTGGAGAACGGCGAGACACGTACCGTGCTCAAGCTGCCCGCCGCTCTGGCTCCGGTAAAGCTGGCAGTGATGCCTCTGGTAAAGAAGGACGGACTGCCCGAAAAGGCCCGCGAGATTATCGACAACCTGCGTTTCCACTTCAACTGCCAGTACGACGAGAAGGACACCATCGGCAAACGCTACCGCCGTCAGGATGCAATAGGAACGCCTTACTGCGTGACTGTCGACTACGACACGCTGAAAGACAACACCGTGACACTGCGTTTCCGCGACACCATGGAACAGGAGCGCGTGGACATAGCCCGGCTGAACAGCATCATCGAGGACAAGGTGAGCATTGCCGGCCTGTTGAAGAAACTGCAATAAACTTGCAAAAATGAAGAAATACAGAATAACAGCTCTCGCCATGATACTGTTGTCACTGACGGTGGCAATGGTATCGTGCAGCGAGGAGGACAATACGGTGGAGGAATATGCAAACTGGCAGGCAACCAACGAAAACTTCTTCAACCACCTGAGCGACTCGGTAAAGGCCCTGCTCGAGGCCGACCCGACACGCACGGACTGGAAAAGACTGAAAACGTGGTCGAAATCGGAAGAGACTGCCGGAACAAACGCCGACTACATCATTGTACACGTGGAAAAGGAAACCGGCGCATCAGGCAGTCCGCTATATACCGATACGGTATCGGTGAGCTACACAGGCCGGTTGCTGCCGTCGCTGTCATATCCGGCCGGCTATGTCTTCGACCGCACGTTCTACGGAGAATACGACCCGGAAACAAGCGCCACGACGGATTTCCCCGTATCGGATAGAGTGGACGGATTCACTACAGCCTTGCTGAAAATGAGCCGTGGCGACCACTGGAAAGTATACATACCGTATCAATTGGGATACAGAAACGCCGGAAACGGAAGCATACCGGCTTACAGCACCCTCATATTCGATCTGGTATTGACCGACTTCTGGTCTCCGGGTATCGTGAAAGAGTGACTCCACGGATTAATGACAGACACGTCCGAAAGGATTCGGACATTACTGCCAGTCAGGCACGGGCAGCGCACAGCATACGGTCTCATCTTGTTCCGGGCAGCGTTGTCCGTGCCTGACATGTCATGCCATAACATGATATGTACATAAAGAATATGAAGAAAAGCATTTATTGACTACAACTATGAAGAAAAACGGAATCTGCTACAGTCCTATGGCCGCCGCCATCGGACTGATATCATCGGCCGCATATGCACAGGCTGCCGACAACAACGTACGGAAAGCCACTCCGGACCGACCCAACATCATCTTCATACTGGCAGACGACATGGGATATGGCGACCTGTCGTGTTTCGGAAGCAAGCACGTCAAGACTCCGAACATAGACCGTCTGTCGCAGACGGGCACCACATTCACCCAATGCTATGCCGGCAGCGGAATATCGTCGCCGTCGAGATGCTCGCTGATGACGGGCAAAAACACGGGCAACACCACCATACGCGACAACACCTGCACGGCAAACGGCATACGCGGAATGAAGATATCACCGCAGGGAGACACCACTTACATACGCCGCGCCAACCTGTTGCCTACCGACACGACCATCGCAACGGTGCTTTCGGCTGCCGGATACCGCACTTGTCTGGTCAACAAATGGCATCTGGACGGGTACGACCCGGGGGCAGCGCCCAACCATCGCGGCTTTCACGAGTTCTACGGATGGACTATAAGCACCGTGCACTCCAACTCTCCTTACTATTATCCATACTACCGCTTTGCGGGCGACAGCCTGACTACAATAGAGGAAAATGCCCACGACCGGCACGTCAGGCACAACACGGACATATCGACCGACGACGCAATAAAGTTCATCGACCGCAACAGAGAGAACCCGTTCTTCCTATATCTGGCTTACGACGCACCGCACGAGCCTTACATCATAGAAGACACCAACTGGTATGACGACCGCAACGACTGGTCGATGAACACCAAACGATACGCCGCACTTATCACCCATATGGACGCAGCAATAGGACGGTTGCTCGAACATCTCGACAGCACGGGGCTGCGAGAAAACACGCTCGTCATATTCGCATCGGACAACGGCGCGGCGGTACAGGCCCCGATAGCCGAACTCAACTGCAACGCCGGCTTTCACGGACGAAAAGGACAGCTGTACGAAGGCGGCATACGCGTGCCGATGATTGTGAACCAACCGGGCCGTGTGCCGGTGCGGAAACTGAAAAACATTGTATATTTCCCTGACATCATGCCTACGTTTGCCGCTTTAGCCGGTGGTGAGAAGGCTCTGCCGCAAAACATCGACGGCATGAACATACTGCCGTTGTTCTACGGCGGAAAGGCGGACACCGACAACAGGCTGCTATACTGGGAGTTTACAGGCAAGCAACGGGCGGCACGCCGAGGCGACTGGAAATGCGTGACGGTAAAGCCCAACAGGCCGCTGGAACTATACAATCTGAAAGACGACCCGGAAGAACGCAACAACCTGGCCGACAAATACCCGGAAATGGTCAGACAGTTTGACAAGGAAATGCGCCAAATGCACAAGCCGACACCAAACTGGCCGCTGCCGGGAGAGACTTTCTGAAAGCGCAAGGATGGCGGAATAAAACAGAAACGGCATATCCGTAATGCCAAACAAACCGCTATCCTTACGTTTGAGCGCTATTTAAGCACAAGTATTCCATACTCATAAGATGTATGAAATATTTTGTGTATCTTTGCAGAAGATAAATTGCATCCGGCAATCTGAAAACAAGTTTTCATTGCACTCGTTTGCATTATCTTTGAAGAAGAAAAGACTAAACAGACGGATATATCCGGACAAATACCGGTATTGACGTCTCGGTACAGTTCTTAATATATAATCTTTACGATAAAAAGACTATCCCGGACAAATGAGAAATGTACTTTATATTGTTGTATCATTGCTTCTCCTGACTACATACGGATGTGGAAAATCCGACGATGTCAGACGAAGAAACGCACAACGCGAACGTATAAACACGCTCGACAGTTCGATCACGTCAAGAAAACCGGACGTACAGACCATCATAGAAAACTATCTGGCAGAAGCCAAAGACAGTCTGGAATGGTATGAGCTATATCTGCGCCATGCCAAATACCATCTTAACTCGAAGACTCCCGACTCTCTGCTGCCATACGTCGAACGCACCATCGCCTTTGCAAACACACAGAACCCGTCGCCCCGCGTCAACGGCATCAAGGCCCATGCTTATGAAATCAAAGCCAACTACTATCACCGCCACCGCACCAACCACAATGAGATACTCAAACTGCACACCACCGCATACGAGGCCATGATGAACAGCGACGACATGGAATTCTTGCCAGAACTGTGTGCCAACATGGCCGACACATACACACAGATGAACGACATGGCAAAGGCGGCATCATGGTATCGCCGCGCACTATATCTTGTGGATTCTCTACAGTTGCCCGACATCAAGAACGTTACGCTCTATCTCGGTCTGGCACGGATATACATGAACCTTGACGACTACGACACTTCACTGAAGTATTATCGCGAATGCGGCAGTTTCTACGACCGTATGCCGGTAAACATGCAGGCTTACTATCTCAACAACTTCGGCAACTACTACTATTTTCTCGGCGACTATGACAATGCCCTGAAGATGTTTCTGCGCATGAAAAGCCTTCTTACGGAATACAACGACTATGGAATCGACATGTATACATGCAAAATCAATCTGGCCGACGTATATCTGAACATGGGCCGCATGGACGATGCAAAGACAAACGTAGAAGAAGCCGAACGTTTCTTTACCGACAACAAGATATGGATGGGCGTGTATTATGCACGGTCTATACGTATAGGAATGGCCGTCAGACAGGGACACCCGGAAATGGTTCCGAAGATAATCAAAGACTACACGCACGACGAACCTATCGAAGACGGTATCGTCGCCATACACAACAAATACATGCTCGAATATTATACCGCGACAGGAGACTGGCGCTCAGCATTCGAAAACCTGAGCCGGAGTTTCAGCATGCGTGATTCCATCGCCGACAGCCGACAGCACATGAGAGCATCGGAAATAATGCAGCGGCTTAAGGAAGACACCCTCATGCTGCACCATGAACTGGAAATACAGAAGAAAGACGCAGCACTAAAGACCAACCAGACCATGACAATAGCAGTGATAGTGTTTGCCATACTGACATTCATGTATGTAATGGCATACTCACGCAAGCGCAAACTACAGATGGAAATGAACATGATGCAGCTCCGTCTGGACAATGCCCGCAACCGGCTGTCTCCCCACTTCATCTTCAACGTACTCAACAACCGTATAAGCTCAGCCGATGAGAAAGAACGGAACGAACTGATGACACTGGCCAAACTTATAAGGACCAATCTCGACATCTCGCGCAACACATACATAAGTCTTTACGAAGAAATCGAATTCGTAAAGTATTACATAGACATTGAACGCGTCATGATTGGAGATGATTTCACATTCACCGTTGATGCTCCGTCGGACGACATTCTCAAATACATACAGATACCCACAATGTTCGTACAGATTCTTGTGGAAAACGCAATAAAACACGGACTGAAAGGCAAGGACGGTCCGAAAGAACTCGCTGTAATAATAACGCCTTCCGACAATGCCACAGACATCGTCGTGGCAGACAACGGGCACGGATTTGATATCCGCTCGACATCACGCAACAGCACACGAACGGGACTGGACATAATACGCCACACCATACGCGTAATAAACGTGCAGATAAGTCCCGACGATATAACATTCTATATACACAACAAGAAAAACAAAGACGGACGGATAATCGGATGCGAATCGAAACTTCATATACCGAGATTGCAAACATCAAAGGAATGTTTTCGCCAAGCCAAATGAGCAAAGTGAAACTTGTTTCAACTCTGCCATGGCGAGAAAACACGCATGAATATGAATGTTTTCGTCAAGCCAAATGAGCAGAGTGAAACTTGTTTCAACTCTGCCATGGCGAGAAAACACGGGATGAAATCCAACAAATCGACAAACAATAGGACCAATGAAAGTTATACTGATAGATGACGACAAGAAAGCCATAGAACTTCTTGCTGAAAGACTCCGCGAATACTCCGATATAGAGATTATCGGCACCGCCACCAAAGCATCAACGGGCCTGAAAATGGTGAACGAAAGACATCCGGACGTACTGTTTCTCGACGTGGAAATGCCTGATATGTCGGGCCTCGACTTTCTCGAACAGATAGACTGTGACAACGGAGAATGTGACGTAGTAATGTGTACGGCCTACGACGATTATATGTTGCCGTCGTTCCGTGGCAACGCTTTCGATTTCCTGCTGAAACCGGTAGATCCTAAAGAATTAGATATCGTAATACAAAGGCTTACTGTTAACAAGGAAAAGAAAAGACGGCTACAGCAAACCGCAGGTGACAATGTGAGAAAACAAGACGAAGAACACTTTCTGTTCTACACCAACGCCATCGACTTCCGCCTGGTACGCATCAAAGACATCGGACTCTTCCAATATAATCACGACTTGAGGTCGTGGGAAGTGGTGGTGGCCGGACGAGAAACCCCGATAAAACTAAAACGCAGCATCACCAACGACACCATACTCAACCTTGACCACAATTTCGTACAAATAAACCAGAAGTATATCATCAACGTGAGATATCTGTTCGAAGTAAAAGACAATTTCTGCCTATTTTATCCGCCATTTGAAGACATTGACTATGTCAAAGTGGGACGATTCTTCCGCAAACGGTTTATAGAACGTTTCAACAGATTATAAACACAAATCGGCAATAAGCCTCTGCATCAACTGACCGGATACACGTATCTTATTTCTCCACTCACACACTTTTTCATACCATATATTCATATTTTCATTACAAAGTTACTACAAAAAAGTGAAATGCGGAAAGATATAGTGATAGAATTGAGTTACAGGGGTTTCAGTCGTGCTTCCGATTATTCGTGAAGCCATCGCAATCACCGCTGAAGCCAAATCAGGACGCCGCTACGTTACTTGTCCGTAACCATGCCCGAAAGGGCGACAAACGGACACGGACAGCGAAACAAGACGTTAAGGATTAGTGAGTTATTGACAACTCACGCAACAAATCCGGTTACGGAAAAAGATTGCGCCGTTCCTCCCCGTTTTGCGTACCGACACCGGACTCTTCACCAACTAATTTTGAACCTAAAAAAATTAAGGACGATGAAGAGTACATTTTCAGTTATCTACTACCTCAAACGTCAGGTAGTGAAAAAGGACGGGACAGTGCCCGTCATGGGACGCATCACGGTGGACGGCAGCCAGACGCAGTTCAGCTGCAAACTGACCGTCGATCCCAAGCTGTGGGACACCAAAGGGGGACGTGTCACGGGCAGAAGCACGGCGGCACTCGAAACGAACCGCATGCTCGATAAGATGCGTGTGCGCATCAACAAACATTATCAGGAAATCATGGAGCGTGACAACTTCGTCACGGCGGAAAAGGTCAAGAACGCCTTTCTCGGACTGGAACACCGCTACCACACGCTGATGCAGGTGTTCCGCCAGCACAACGAGGACTACGAGAAACAGGTGGAGGCCGGCATGAAAGCCAAAGGTACACTCTTGAAATACAAGACCGTTTACAAGCACCTGCAAGAGTTCCTCTCCATCCGCTACCATGTGAAGGACATCGCCCTGAAAGAGCTTACTCCCGCTTTCATTTCCGATTTTGAAATGTTCCTGCGCACGGACAAACACTGCTGCACCAACACCGTGTGGCTGTATGTCTGCCCGCTTCGGACGATGGTGTTCATCGCCATCAACAATGAGTGGCTCACGCGCGACCCGTTCCGCGAGTATGAAATCAGGAAGGAGGAAACGACCCGCAGCTTTCTGACGAAAGATGAAATCCGCCTACTGATGGAAGGCAAGCTGAAGAATGCGAAGCAAGAACTGTATCGTGATCTATACCTGTTCTGCACCTTCACGGGCTTGTCGTTCGCCGATATGCGTAACCTCACGGAAGAGAATATCCGCACCTACTTTGATGAACACGAGTGGATAAATATCAACCGCCAGAAGACGGGTGTGGTGTCCAACATCCGTATGCTCGACATAGCGAAGCGCATCATCGACAAATACCGTGGGCTGTGCGGGGACGGCAGGATTTTCCCTGTACCCCACTACAACACGTGTCTTGCCGGAATCCGTGCCGTTGCCAAGCGTTGCGGTATCACCAAACATATTACATGGCATCAAAGCCGCCACACGGCAGCCACGACGGTGTTCCTCTCCAACGGCGTACCCATCGAAACGGTCAGTTCCATGCTGGGACACAAGAGCATAAAGACAACGCAGATATACGCGAAAATAACCAAAGAGAAGCTCAATCAAGACATGGAGAACCTTGCCGCGAGATTGAACCAAATCGAAGAATTTGCAGGTCGTACCATCTAAAACAGAGAAGCCATGAAACGTGACATAATCATCATTGAGGACAAGGCGGTCAGCGTAACCGGTAACGATGTATGGATGACCGCCGGAGAAATCGCCGGACTGTTCCACACGGGTGTCCCGGCAGTAAACGCCGCCATCAAAGCCATTCTCAAAGCGGACGTATTGAGCGACTACGAGGTATGCCGCTACATTCAACTTGAAAACGGTCTGTATGCGGATGTTTACTCGCTTGAGATCATCATACCCATTGCTTTCCGGCTGAATACTTATTGCACGCACGTGTTCCGCACATGGCTGGTGGGTAAAGCTCTCTCGAAAGAAAAGCGACAGGCATACGTGATGTTCTTACAGAACGGGAAAGCCGGGTATTGCTGAACACGCATACGTGCCAACAAAAAGGAAACGGACAGCCTAATTTGAATTGTCCGTTTCCTTTTTGTTCGTTTTCATACTTCCTTTATTCCAGCGGCTTGCGATAATTCGCCTCCAACAGTTCACGCAATCCCGATTCGGGGTAAAGCACCTTCCCGCCTAAAAGAATAAAGGGCAGCACCCTGTTGTTGCGGTATTCCTGCAAGGTACGGCGGCTCACGCGGAGCAATTCCGCTACCTCCCTATCAGTCAGGTAACGTTCCCCGTCCAGCGGCGGACGGTAGTTTTCCAAAAATGCGGAGAGCCATTTAGATCCTTTGCGCATATTTTGCACCACGGTGGCAAGCGGCTCGTCCTCCAGTGTAAAAACATCGTTGTTCTCGTTCATCATAACTTTGGATTCAGTGGGTGAATAATAAGATTACCTGCCGCCGGGATAGAGCGTACCGATAAGCGGAACCAGCCTCCTGACCTCTTCCGGCTTGTAATAGAACCTGCGGTTTATCTGCGAGTAGCCGATAAGCCGCCTGTCGCGCAACGTCTGCAACGTGCGCGGGCTGATCCTCAACTGCCCGCAGACCTCCTCGCCCGTGAGCCACCTTTCCAGCCGCCCTCCGTCGCTCCTGCGCCTCAGGGCGGCAACCTTCTCCGAGAGGGCGTTGAAGGACGCCACCATCATCTCGAAGGTCTTTTTCTCGATAGATACTATTTCCATAAGCAAAACATTTCAGAGTTTGCCGCAAAGGTAACGAAGCCGCCATGAACACGCGCCGTTTCACGCTAAAAGGCAGCTTGTTGCGCCGTCTGTCCGGGTTACAGAGCCATTATCCGTAAAAATCTTACGTGAGCCACGTAGTGAGCTGTTAAAGCCCCTTTTGTTTATTGCCGAATTTTGCCACAGAAACCAAAAGAAAGGACTGAATATGAAAGTGATAACGATGGAAAGTTCCGCCTTCACCGCATTGACGGAACAGATAGCCGAGATAGCGGCACACGTGCGTGCCGTTTCCGGCGAAAGGAAGGAAAAATCCGCAGACAGGTTGCTCACCACCCGTGAGGCGGCACACCTGCTGAACGTGAGTTGCCGCACCCTCCAGCGCATGCGCAGCGAACAGCGCATCGCCTATGTCGTGCTGCGCGGCAAGTGCCGCTACCGGCAGTC
>ERZ778517.1290-NODE-1290-length-19528-cov-6.580342_pt1 | contig 19528 bp, 19 predicted proteins | sample MGYA00510341_ERZ778517 | MGnify/ENA primary metagenome ERZ778517 (study PRJEB29527, sample SAMN07138964) | mouse gut metagenome | material: feces | host: mouse | place: China:Nanjing | collected 2016-01-25 ... | reverse complement strand
TTTTAATATTCGAATATAATATTATTTACCTTTATTTAGAGAAAAAATAGTTAAATATTGTTTGTTAAAATTGACCAGTTTAAATAAAACGGGTATAATATTATTATTTTAGATTAAAAGGAGCATGGCGTCTATGCTGACCAGAATAGTAGTTGAAAACTTTAAGTCATTTGATAAACAAACAGAACTTACAATGGTCTCATCATCAAAAATACGTGCAAAGCCAAATCATAGGATAAAAGTTAATAGTAATACAAGGCTATTAAAACATGCTGTTGTATATGGTGCAAACGCTTCTGGTAAAAGTAATCTGGTTGATTTTTTTTGATTTTTTCAAACTAACATTAGAGGATGGCTTACCAGTATGGGGTGCAAAATACTTTTGCCGTAATGATGAAATGAATGAGAAACGGAACAGTATTTTTGAAATACAAATGGAAATTAATGGAAAATTTTATGCCTACGGTTTTTCTGCAATTCTTGCTGACAGGTGCATTACAGGAGAATGGCTGTATGAGCTTTACCAGAATGGTAGTTCAAAATGTATTTTTGAAAGGGAAAAAGCATCAAAGCCTTTGATTAATTCTTCTGTTATATTATCAAAAGAAGAATATAACCGGTTTGAAACATATGCTTCCGATTTTGAAGATAATATAGCTGATTTGTTTCTAACAGAGATGAACCGTGGCAAAAAGATTTTAGAAAATTCTAATTTACAAGTATTTAAAAGAGTTTATAACTGGTTAAAATTCAATATTATAATTATTACTCCAAATTCCAGGATAACACATTTTGAATATTATTATGAAAATGATTCATTAACATTGGTTAATGATTTGATTTCAACATTTGATACAGGTATATCAAATGTTAGTATTGAAGAAATTGATTTAAATGATTTGTCAAAGATGTTACCCAAACGTATTTTAGATAATATTATGGAAAAAATTAAAAAAAAATTTGACAGAAAAAAGGTCTTTTCACATATCTGGAAGGTCAGATACAGCATTTTTTAATATTGAATCTAATGGAAATCAAGAACCTAAAATTACTACAATTAAATTAAAGCATGGAAAATCATTATACAGTTTTGATTTTGAAGATGAATCTGACGGTACAAGAAGGCTTTTTGATTTAATGGATATGCTTCTTACAAATGAAAACGATATAATTTATATAGTAGATGAGTTAGAAAGAAGCTTGCATCCAAAACTTACAGAGCATTTCTTGAAATTATTTAGTGAAAAACATATGGACTGTAAGATTCAATTAATTTTTACAACACATGAAGCTTTAATAATGGACCAGGAACTGTTCCGCAGGGATGAAATCTGGTTTATAGAAAAAGATAATGAAAATAGTAGTATGATTTACCCTCTTGACCGCTTTAAGGAACGTTATGATAAAAAACTAAGTAAGGCATATTTGGAAGGAAGATATGGTGCAATACCAGTATTTAACAGCTTTAAGTTTAGGAAGGAGGTATAATTATGCCTCCTATCCGTACATATACTGACTGGAATAAAAGACCATCTGATTCCGAAGAACAAAAAGAACCATTCCGAAAATATTTTTTTATTTGTGAAGGTTCAAATACAGAGGTGTGGTATTTTCGTAAACTTATTGACATGAGAAAAGAATTGGATATTCATCCATTGATTGATATTAGATTGATGGAAAAAACAGGGAAGGATGTTTATTTATCTAATCCTAAAGCTTTAATTGAATTTGCAGAAAAGCAAAAAAATATTGTAAAAAATAAATTTGACATTAAACGTGATAAGATGATTATCGTTTTTGATACAGATATATATAAAGATAAACCAGATAAATTCAAAGAAATTTATGAAATGGGACATGAAAATAATATTTTGGCTATTACAAATCCAAGCTTTGAATTATTTTTGTTATTACATTATGAAGATATTTATGAAAAAGTAATATTACCAAACTGTAATAGTATATTGGAAAATAAAAAAATTGGTAAACGCAGGTATATTACCAAACTTTTTACAGATATTAGTAAAATGAATTCTAAAGAAAATCAAGCGATTGGAGGATTGACTGCAAACATATTTACAGCAATTAAACAAAAAAAAGCTGAATCAGGATGCTGAAAAGGCTTTAGGTAACCTTACAAGTAATATTGGAAAGATTATTCAAGATATTATAAATGATGTGGTATAGGTTTATTTAACAGAAACAAATTAATTAAAAAGAACAGTACAGCAGATTTATTGTATCGTTCTTTTTATATTAACCAATTGACACATAATAAATATGAGTATACTATATATGTATGAAGTATACATATATTATATACATAATAAACATACATATACTATATGTGTATGAAGTATGTGTATATACAATAAACATGAGGTGGTATATAAATGATAATAGCATTAGCAAACCAGAAAGGCGGGGTCGCTAAAACAACAAGTGTTTTTAACATAGGCGTTGAATTAGCAAGCAGGGGAAATAAGGTTCTAATGGTGGACTTTGATGCACAGGCTAGTCTTACAATATGTGCTGGTCTTGAACCATATGATTACGAAAAGAATATTGTATCTGTAATACGTGATGGATTAAGTGTAAATGAGTGTACAGTGCCAATAAAGGATAATTTATACATATTGACAAGTGACATAGGGCTGGCAGCACAAGAAATGGCATTAGTTGTGCGTACTATGCGTGAGCTGGTATTACAAAAAGCTTTAAATGCTGTAAGAAAAGAATATGATTATATTTTGATTGACTGTCCTCCGCAGTTAAGCATACTGACTATAAATGCACTTTCTGCCAGTGACAGATTAATAATTCCTTGCAAGACAGATTATTTATCCTACAGGGGACTTGAACAATTACAAGATACAATAGATGTTGTTAAAAATGAAGTTAATAAAAAACTGAAAGTGATTGGCATTATAGCAACATTATATGAGCAAAAAGTGAAAGATGACCAGGATGTGCTTGAATTTCTTGAAAAGAAAGGTAATGTTATAGCCATTGTAAAAAAACTTGCTATTGCCAAAAAGGGAATTTATAGCGGAATGGCAGTTGTTGAACAGGATTCAAAAAATGATATATCATTATCATATAAAAAAATCTGTGATGTAATAGAGAAGGAGCGTGCGTATAATGGCAATTAAACAAATAGGTATAAAAGAAAAAGAAAAAAATAGAAAAAATGCAGTATTGGGAATGATTAGCAGCGAGGTTATGGAAACAGCAGCAGGACATGATGAAGCAGATAACCTGAATACAGATGCTGGTTCTGAAACGGCAGAATCTTTAAAAAAACAGCTTGGCGGAGCAAAGGCTGCCTTAAAAATACAATCTACCAGAAAGACACGTATAAAAGATACAAGGGTAAATTTGTTAATGTATAAAGATATTTATGATGCTTTAAAAAAGAAATGCAAAAAGGAAAACATGTCAGTAAATGACTGTATGAACCAGCTAGCTGAAAAATGGGTGAATGAAGAAATATAATATGAATTGAGGCGGATATATTGAAATCTTCCGAAGAACATATTTGTTTCCACGTTTATAAACACTTTATGCCATACTATATATAAAATTATCCTTAATTCAACACAAAACGGTATTTGTGTTGTTCAGTTTGACGGCCAGCCAACTTATAATGAAATCATCAAATATAAAGGAGGCTGTAAATCTATGAACACAGACAAAATATATGCAGAATCACTTGCAAATGAGTATGCACCAAAAGATACTGCAAAGGTAGTGGCACTAAAAAAGTTGGACAGGAGAGCAAAACTACCAGCAACCATCTTCACATATACATTTGGCATTATAGCGGCATTGGTTGCAGGCGTTGGAATGTGCCTGTCTATGGCAGTGATTGGTGCTGGAGGGACAGTCATGACAGCATTGGGCATTACAATCGGAATTATTGGATTTGCAGGAATGGGAATCAATTATCCGGTTTACAGAAAAATGCTGGAAAAAGGAAAACAGAAATATGCGTTTGAAATCGTGGAATTGGCAAAGGAAATCAGCGAAAACTAACCAGCAGCACACAGGCAAGGAGGAACGGTAACTTTGAATAAATCGGAAAGCAAATATTTTAATACTGCAATCAAGATGGACAAAGCGTTTTTACAACTGCTGGAGAAGAAGGATTTTGAATATATATCCATTAAAGAAATTTGCGAAAAGGCAGGTGTAAACCGTTCCACCTTCTACCTTCATTACGATAATATAAGTGATTTGTTGTCGGAGAGCATCCGCTTTATGAATGAGCAGTTTTTATCCTATTTTCAGTCAGAAAATGTGGAAATTATCACAAAACTAAAAAGTTGCCCTATGAAAGAACTGATACTGGTAGAACCCAAATATTTGCTACCTTATCTGACGTATATTAAAGAACATAAAAGATTGTTCCGGACTGCAGTTTCAAAAGCAGTATCTATGAGCTTGGAGGAAACCTACCAGAGAATGTTCCGCCATGTGTTTAACCCGATTATGGAAAGATTTAATTTTCCTGTTTCTGAGAGAAGCTATGTGATGGCTTTTTATATAAACGGAATTATTGCGGTTATCATGGAATGGGTAAAAGATGACTGCTGTGATACCATAGAACAGATTACAGATATTATTATAAAGTGTGTTATGCCCGCTGGATTTGAGAACAGGGAGAAAACGATATGAAAGCAGGAATTTATTTAGGCAGAAAAAATATAGAAGTCAGGGAATTTGATATGCCAGAGGTTAGAGAAAATGATGTCCTAATCCAAAATATATATTCAAGTATATGCGGAACAGATGTTGCTGTCTACACAAAAGGTACCGGAACCGGTCACAAGATAACAGTGGGCATGGAATTTGGACATGAGACAATATCCAGAGTATACGCAGTAGGTAAAAATATAACCGAATTTAAAGTTGGACAACGGGTATATCCTTACCCAAGGTTTGCAAAAAATGACACAAAGCGGGCAGGAACGATTGGTGGTTTTTCGGAATATATACTGATACCAGAAGCGAAATTAAACCATTCCCTGTATTTTGTCCCAAATGCCATAAGTGATAAAACGGCTTGTCTGATTGAGCCATTTACTGTTGGATGCAGGGCGGCAAGACGCTCTGACCCTGCAAAAAATGAAAATGCTGTTGTATTTGGGTGCGGAACAATCGGCATCGCTGCTGCGATTGCACTCAAATACTTTGGGGTTCAGAAAGTGATGCTTGCAGATGTATCCAGTTTCCGGTTAAATATAGCAAAGGATATTGGATTTGCAATCTGTAATACAGCAGAGCAGAATTTTTGTGATACGGCGGTTCCCTATTTTGGGGAAGCAGACGGATTATTTGGAGCAACCTGCGATATAGATATTTTTATCGATGCGGCAGGTGCTGAAAATATTTTAGATACTTTTATGCAGTATGGAAAGATTGGAAGCCGTTTCGTTTCTGTGGCAGTGAATAATGCGGTTCGGAGTTTGGACTTGCTTCATATGACCTATGCACAAAAAAGCATTATCGGTTCTGGCGGATATATGCCGGAAGATGTTGCGGATGTTTTGAAAATCATGGAAAGTGAAACATGGGATATTGAATCCATTATCACACATGAGTTTTCACTTGACGATATTTCAATGGCAATCGAGACAGCATCACAAAGTGATAAGGCATTTAATGTTGTCATTAAATTTTAAGGAGCATAGCTATGAAATTTAAGCATATTCCATATGATACCTTATCCAAGCTATCCGGGGATAAGAGACAGCAAATCATGATAGTCACAACAGGTTCTTTAATCATCAACCTGCTATATGCATTGTATAATGGCGTGTTAGGTATTTTGGGACAATCCGTCTGGTTTATTACAATGGGTATGTATTATGCAGTACTCAGCATTATGCGTGTTATGGCTGTTAAGGAAGAATATAAACAAACAGCACAAATGCCAAGAGAGCTTTCCGTTATGAAAACAGTTGGTTTATTACTTCTTTTACTAACATTTATCCTGACTGGCACAATATGCTTATCATTAAAATATAATTTACCCAAACGCTATGACACAATCATTATGATAACAATTGCTACATATACATTTGTCAAGGTTGTGATGTCTGTCATCAATTTCGTGAAAGCAAGGAAACACTATACACCGTTGATTATAACCATTAGGAATATCAGTATATGTGATGCGTTGGTTTCCCTGCTTTCCCTGCAGATGTCAATGTATGCAACTTTTGGTAAAGGGGAAACAGACAATAGTCATACCATACATGTAATAACCGGGGCAGGAGTATGCCTTTGTACTGTATTGATTGGGGTATCTATGATTCGCTCTTCTAAGAAATGAGCAAGAATATTGTTACAAAAAAATAGCAGAGCTATTGGAAATTGAAACTGCTCTGTTATTTTATTTAGATAATTAAATAGGAGTTCCCAAAAATCCTCAACAGTATTGCAATAAGTTGTAATACATATTATTTTTTATTTTTAGGTATCAATAGCATCCTCAAAATCATATTTTCTTTATTTGCCATACAAAATATTCATTTCTTTTATTTAGTCTGCATTTATATTATATACATGATTTATTTGTAATTATTTGTAAAATCCCCATCATTTTATTATTAAATGATGGGGATAAAAATTATAGAATAAAATGGTAATTACCTCCAGATTGATAATGCCACCTTTTCTACGGATTTATTCAATGTCTGGTATTGCTTTACTGCTTCTTGTGTTGCACCTGCAAATTGCACATCTGTGAGAAATATAGCTACATAAGAAATGCCATTCCATTTGCCAGCCAGCTTATAGTATGGCAATTCCTGGTAAGAATCATCCGTATATCTTCCTATCGCAAATAAAAAACCTTCTCCCATTTCTTCATAACATTTTTTAGCATAAAATGCCACATATGAGCCACTTTCTGTCTTTCCTCCTGTTTGTACCATATAGTTATGTTTCCATGCTGCAGGCAGGTCCAGTGAAAAACCAGAAGCACGGTAAATATTAGTTCCTTCCTCCCGTTTTTTGGCAGGACATATAGAAAATGCCGCACTAATTGTGTCCCCAGCCATTCTTAGGTACTGTTTTTTAGCAGCTTTTGAAGCTCCAAATGTCTGTATGTCTGTTGGAAAAACAGCAATATAATTGAAATTTCCCCATTTTCCAGCTAGTTCATACTCTGGTAAATCTGTATAGGAATCATCTTTGTAATGGTGAATAGAAAAAAGCCAGCCATCCCCTGTTTCCTTATAGCATTTCTTTGCAGAAAATGATACATAGGATTGGTGTTTTTTATTCTTGCTTTTTTTAATTATATATTTATTTTTCCAGTTTGCTGGAATTGTTATAATAAAATCAGGGTCTGGCTTTAATGTAATTCTTTTCTCTTTAGCTGTTGCTGGTACAGGGTTTTCCGTTGGCAGGACGCTACATCCTGCCAGAATAACCAGAATAATGGTTATTGTAAAGGAGAGGACAGAAATAATTTTCTTTAATATACTTTTCATATAAATAAAATCCTTTCATTTTTTAGCAGGCAGAAACTTATTAAGTATATTATTTATTTCCTGTCTGGTGTTACAAACCATTATACCAGTTTATTGCCAGGCTTGTAAAACATAAAACCCACCAACTGCATATTTTATTTCTGCATCTGGCAGTTTTTTCTTTACCTTACAATAAATCTTTAAGGTAAATATTTTTTTAAAATTTTTGTTTTAATTCCCTAAAAACTTTAAGATATGATATAATAATACAATGTCAGGAATTGGTAAAATGAATAGTTATTTATTATTTGGTGTACCAGCTAATAGATGAAAGGCAGGAAAATTATGAAAGTAAATATACGTAAAATCAGTGAAGATACTGGCTTTTCAATATCTACGGTATCAAATGCACTGAACCATAAAAAGGGAGTAAATAAAGAAACTGCAAAAAAAATCCTGGAGGCAGCACAGGAACTAGGCTATAACATGGAGGAGGAAATTACGAAAATCCGGTTTGTGATATTCCGGAGGAACGGACTGATTATTGATGAAAGCTTTTTTCACCCGGCTGTTATAGAAGGAGTAGAGCACCAGGCAAAAGCTATGGGATATGAGATGGTATTCTGCTATGTGGATATACGTGACCCTGGTTATAAGGAACAGCTTGCTGATATTCTTGCTGATATGCAAAGTGTAGTGATACTTCTTGGGACGGAAATGCTTGAAGAGGATTATGAACCTTATACCAATGCAAAAAACCAGATTATACTACTGGATGGGCAGAGTGATAAATATATATTTGACAGTGTATTGATTAATGATACAGAAGCAGCTACAGAGGCAGTGGAATACCTGGTAAAGAAGGGGCATACAAAAATTGGGTATTTGAAGGGGGAGTTCCGTATACAGGCTTTCCGCTCCCGTGAAAAGGGATATTACCATGTAATGAACCAGTATGGTTACCCAGTCAAGCCAGAATATATTGTGACACTCGGGACCAGGATTGAAACAGCATACCAGAAGATGAAGGAATATCTTGCCAGGGCAAAAGAAATACCAACAGCATTTTTTGCAGATAATGATGTAATTGCAATAGGGAGTATGCAGGCTATAAAGGAATATGGATACCAGATTCCAGAAGATATTTCTGTTATTGGTTTTGATGATGTGTCTTATGGGATAGTATCAGACCCGCCATTATCTACAGTCCATGTATATAAGCAGGAGCTGGGGGCAAGAGCGGTAAGGGAACTTTTATCTGCAGATGGCAGGAACAGTGAGGTAAAAGTAAAAATCCAGGTCTGTGCAAAATTCGTGGAACGTGGAAGTGTAAAAGAACTGAAAGACGGCAGCAGGATATAGAAACATATGGTTGTTTATTTATGTTTTTTAATACATCCCGCAATTATATTATGATATGGGACTACTGTATAAAATAAAAAATACAGTAGTCCCTGTTTTATTGCTATATTTTATATAAAAATTTATATAAAATATTTTATGTAACAAAATGGCATTTACAAATTTCTTTTCAAAAACAAAAATATGTTCTGGAATAATTGCATAATAATATATATAAAAAACTATATAATATATACAAATCGTAGATAAAATTAAAATAAAGCCAAAAAAAGTATTGAAAATTTTATAAAAATATTTATAATAAAAATACAAAGACTAAGAGAGGAGAAGAAGATATATGGGAAAAATCGGAGTAGTTGGAAGTATCAATATGGATATGACAGTAAAGGCAGAAAGGATTCCGCTCAAAGGGGAAACAGTAAAAGGATGGGAACTGAAATATATTCCAGGAGGAAAAGGGGCGAACCAGGCTGCCGCTATTGCAAAACTTGGCGCTAAAGTTGAGATGTTCGGATGTGTAGGTGATGATGCTGCAGGGGAAAGACTTATAAAAAACCTGCAGGAAACAGGTGTTGAAACAAAATGTATCAGGACTGTAGCAGGGATGCCAACTGGGCTGGCGATGATAACAGTCGGGAACAATGACAATACCATTGTTGTTGTGGCAGGAACAAATGATTGTGTAGATATAAGCTATGTGGATGAAATAAAGGACTCGCTCCTGGAGTGTGAAATTGTCCTTCTGCAGCATGAAATACCACAGGAAACGGTTGAATATGTCACCAGGCTATGTACAAATAATGGTGTAAAGGTAGTCCTTAATCCAGGACCTGCACGGCCGGTAAAACAGGAAATTCTTGAGAAGGTAACATATCTGACACCAAATGAACATGAAGCTGCAATCCTGTTCGGCGGAGATGTTTCTTTTGAGGACATGATGAAAAAATATCCTGAGAAACTTGTAATTACACAAGGTTCAAGGGGAGTCAGTACATGTCTTGAAAACGGTGAAATAGTCCTGATACCTGCAAGAAAATCAAATGTTGTAGATACTACCGGGGCTGGAGATACTTTAAATGGGGCATTTACTGTAGCCATTACGGAAGGGATGGATATCAAAAAAGCCCTGGCATTTGCCAATACAGCGGCAGGACTGTCTACAGAAAAGTTTGGAGCACAAGGCGGTATGCCTTCCCGTGATGAAGTAATAAAAGCAATGGAGAGGTAAGCGTATGAAAAGGAACGGAATAATAAACGCAGACATTTCAAGGGTATTGGCTTATATGGGGCATACGGACACCTTGGCAGTGGGGGACTGTGGCCTTCCCATCCCGGATGAAACAGAACGAATTGACCTGGCGCTGAAACCAGGAGTCCCTTCTTTTATGGAAGTCCTGGCAGAGATTGCAAAGGACATGAAAATAGAAAAAATTACCCTGGCAGAAGAAATCAGGGAGAAAAACAAGGATGTCCTGGAAGAAATCCTGGCACTTGTAAATGAAATGGATACAGAATGTAAGGTTGAATATGTACCACACACAGAACTTAAAGCCCGGACAAAAACCTGCAAGGCAGTTGTGCGTACAGGAGAAACAACACCATATGCAAATATTATCCTGCAGTCAGCATGCTTGTTCTGAAATTTTCCGTGAAAATTTTAAAATTCCCTGCATCAGCAGGTTATCCAGTTTCAAAAAAATTATATTTATTGGTACATATTGTATATGTCTGGCGGCATGGTATATGAAAAAATAGAAAGGGGGAAGGCAGATGCAGATTGAAATGAAGGGGATTGACAAATCTTTTGGGTCGAACCAGGTGCTGAAAGATGCTGGTTTTGTTCTGGAAAGCGGGGAAGTCCATGCGCTTATGGGAGAAAATGGTGCTGGAAAAAGTACCCTTATGAAGATTTTGACAGGTGTCTACACAAAAGACAAAGGCACTGTCATTGTAGATGGTAAAGAGGTGGATTATAAAAATCCCCAGGAAGCTGAAAAGGCAGGGATTGTATTTATCCACCAGGAATTAAATGTATTGTTTGACCTGACAGTAGAAGAGAACTTATTTATGGGAAAAGAAATTAAGAACCGGTTCGGCTTCTGTAACCAGAAAGCAATGAGGCAAAAAGCCGGTGAGGCACTTGAACGGCTGGGTGTCCAGATTAATCCAGGAGAAATTATGTCAAATCTGTCTGTAGGACAGCAACAAATGATTGAAATTTGTAAAGCCCTGATGGTAGATGCAAAGGTCATTATCATGGATGAACCTACGGCTGCCCTGACCCAGAGTGAAACGGTAGTGCTTTTTGAGGTCATCCAGTCACTCCGTAAATCAGGTGTTTCCATTGTATATATTTCACACAGGATGGAGGAAATATTTGAACTGTGCGACAGGATTAGTGTGCTGCGTGATGGTACATATGTAGGAACAAGAAATATACCAGAAACCAATATGAATGAAATTGTCAAACTGATGATTGGACGTGAAATAGGGGAACGTTATCCAGAACGTGACTGCAAAATAGGAGATACTGTCCTTAAAGTCAGCGGACTGACCAAAAAAGGTGTATTCCAGGATGTCGCATTTGAGGTGAAGTCAGGTGAGGTTCTGGGAGTGTCAGGACTTATGGGTGCAGGAAGAACGGAAATTATGCAGGCTATTTTTGGAAACCTGCCCTATGAATCCGGTAAAATTGAGATTAATGGCAAAGAAATAAATATTAAGTCGCCCATCCAGGCAATAAAAAATGGCATCGGTTTTATTACAGAAGACAGGAAAGTAGAAGGGCTTATGCTGGAAGAAAGCATTGAAAAAAATATTGCACTTGCCAACCTGTCCATTATTTCCAATAACCACGTGTTAGACCGTAAGAAAGAAAGGGATTTGGTTAAAAAGGGAATTAATGAACTGCATATCAGGTGCTTTGGCCCATTCCATGAATGTAACAATTTAAGTGGTGGCAACCAGCAGAAAGTAGTGTTTGCAAAATGGGTATATACAGAACCCAGGATATTAATTCTGGATGAGCCGACAAGAGGCGTAGATATCGGTGCAAAAAAGGAAATTTACAATATCATCAATGACCTGGCAGCAAAAGGTGTGGCAATTATTATGGTATCCTCTGAACTGCCTGAGGTCCTGGGTATGAGTGACCGTATAATGGTAGTACGTGAAGGTTCTGTCAGGGGAATTATTGGCAAAGAGGAAGCAAACCAGGAAAATATTATGACATTAGCGACAGGAGGTGCAGTTTAATGGAAAATAATAAGAAAAAAATTACAGATTATGTACAGGATTTGGGCGCTCTCATTGCGCTGCTGCTGCTGGTTATTGGAATCAGTATTATAAGTCCTGAATTCAGGACAGGAAGCAACTTTTTATCCCTGCTGCGCCAGTCATCAATTAATGGGCTTATTGCATTTGGCATGACCTGTGTTATCCTGACAGATGCCATTGATTTGTCCGTTGGTTCGGTTCTGGCATTGAGCACGGTACTTTGTGCAGGCATGGTTTCAGCTGGTGTCCCTGCAGGGATTGCCATGATTTTAGCACTGGCGATTGGAACAGTACTTGGAGCTATCAGTGGATTTTTAGTAACAAAAGGAAGACTGCAGGCATTTATCGCAACACTTATTACAATGACCGTTTACCGTGGACTGACAATGATTTTTACAGGCGGGAAACCTATTTCTAACCTGGGAGACAGTTTTGTCCTTAAACTGGTAGGAAGAGGCAATATTTGCCGCATACCTATTCCAGTTATCCTACTTCTGGTAATCTTTGCCGGGTTTTACTTCCTGTTAAACAAAACAACTTTCGGGCGTGCCGTTTACGCAACTGGAAGCAACTGGAAATGTGCCAAGCTTGCAGGTATTAATATTAATAAAACAAAGATTATTGTATATGCAATTTCGGGTTTTATGTCTGCACTATCCGGCTTGATTCTTCTTTCCAGGCTTGGTTCTGCACAGCCTACCCTTGGTTCAGGGTACGAACTTGATGCAATCGCAGCTGTAGCCCTGGGTGGAACAAGTATGAGCGGCGGACGTGGAAAAATTTATGGAACTTTAATAGGTGTGCTGATTATTGCGGTATTGAACAACGGTCTTAACATCCTTGGCGTATCATCTTACTACCAGGACGTAATCAAGGGATTTGTTATCCTGGTTGCCGTATTATCCGACCGAAAAAGATAATCTGCACAACGCTTTAGAACAGATAGTGAAAGGAGAGAACAGATATGAAAAAAATAACAGGTATCCTGCTTGCATTGTGTATGGTATTTGTCCTGCCTGGCTGTAACGCAATTACTATTGATGGTGAAGGACAGGCAAGGGAAAATGCTGGGAATGGTTCTATAGGGCTTTCTGTTTCCACGCTGAACAATCCGTTTTTTGTGTCACTTGCGGATGGTGCAAAAGCCGCAGCTAAGGAAAAAGGGGTAAGCCTGGCAGTTGCAGATGCTGGGGACGATAGTGCAAAACAGCAGAATGATATTGAAGATTTAATTTCAAGAAATGTTAGTGTTCTTATTGTAAATCCAGTAGATTCTGATGCGGTAGCCCCGGCAGTACAGAATGCAATTTCAAAAGGGGTAAAAGTAATTTCTGTTGACCGCGTGGTAAACGGGGTTGATGTGGACTGCCAGATTGCATCTGATAACGTAGCTGGCGCAAGGATGGCTACAGAATATCTGGCCAGCCAGATTGGTGAAGGGGCAAAAATTGCAGAGCTGCAGGGAGTTCCTGGCGCATCTGCTACTATTGACAGAGGTGCTGGTTTCCATGAAGCAGCAGACAAAACTTTAAATGTCGTAGCAAGCCAGAGTGCCAATTTTGACCGTGCGGAAGGAATGTCAGTTATGGAAAACATACTCCAGTCAGATGGCTCTATTAAAGGCGTATTTGCCCATAACGATGAAATGGCACTTGGGGCACTGCAGGCAATAGCAGCAACTGCAAAAGATATTAAAGTTGTTGGTTTTGATGCTACTGACGATGCTGTAAACGAAGTAAAAGCTGGAAGGATGCTGGCTACCGTTGCCCAGAAACCAGAGCTTATGGGTGAAACAGCAGTCCTTACCTCAATACGCCTGATTGCAGGTGAAGAAGTAGAAAAATCCCTGCCAGTAGAAGTAGAGCTGGTTACTAAATAAAAAAGGAAAGACACAAACACATTAAGTAACAAAAGATAAAAGGACGCTGTTTATTGCCATAACTAATGGCCTGGCAGCGTCCTTGTCATACATATGTACAAATCCATATCCTTTATGTACCCGTTTACCACTGAAAGTATAAGTCTTAGGATTATCGTTATTGTAGACAGGTATATTATCTTTATCCCAGAAACTTGCTTTTGATGTATAAGATTCTTCCTGCTTTACAAAAACGATGCCATACAACCCATAAAGATATTCCACCTTGTCACGAAGTTTACCATAAGGAATATTAACAAAGTTTTGATTATTTGATTTTCCTATATTAGAGCCACCCTGGAAAGTTTCATTATAACCTGCAACAAGTGTTCTTATGTTATTAGAAATGCAATAATTTATGATATATCTAGCTGTTTTAGCCATATAATCATTGACTTTGTTATTTCTATCCCTGGCAATAGCCTTTTGACGGCTGGTAGTCTTTTTGCCAAAGCACTGTTTATTTTTAATAGATTGAAGTCTTGCGTTTTGTTTATTGTACCACTGATTAAGAGATTTAAGTTTTTTGCCGTCAATAATGAAGGATTTGCCATTATTAGATACAGCCGTAACAAGATTATTGATACCAAGGTCTAAAGATAATGCATTAGATGTATCTAAACCTAAAGATTGTTCTTTTACTTCGTAGATATATTGTATCTCAAAGAACCTGGCGTTTGCTTTTGGAATGATACAGATTTCTTTGATTTTCTTATGTGTAAGAACAGGTGGAATTATAACCTCTATAAGCTTATGTGATTTCTTAAAAGTCTGGGAATAAGGTAAGATGAGTTTATTTCCATTTAAACGCATAAATCTTATAACAAGCGTAGCAAAACCATCTTTCAGCAGATAATGTGGTAACTTGCAATCATTAAAAGCATATCTGCCTTTTTTAGCAAGTTTCAATAGTCCAAAGAACGACTTAAATGAACCATAATGTTCTCATTTCTGCAAGATTTAGGAAATATCTATGCATGTATTATACTATATTTTTTACTAAAATACAATCATTTCATTAAATTACTCACAAATACGCCATTCATCCCACGGTCTAAAGACCATAGGTTTTCTGGCTGGATTATTATAAACCGTACCAAAAGTCACAATAACCCTCCCCGGAAACCTATAATCTGGGGCTTTTTTTCCTCTCTAAATAATTATAAATAATATATTTCTTTAGAAAGCAAAAAAAGGACAAAAAAATAAGGGTAAATTTATTAAATTTAAAATTACATATGTATTAACTAACTAAGCTAATTTATTCTGTAAAAAATATTAGAAATATAAGCTTAGAAAAAATAAAATTTCTCTATAGCCAGAGTTATAAGAAAATTAACATAGATTTTACATAAGTATGATATCAGGCTTTACATAGACTCATTATAATTGTATCTAAGAAACCGGGCTATTACTGGTTTATGTTGCCTGTGGGAATTAGCACCACAGGGACGGAACGATTTAGTTTATTATACAATTATTATATCTATGCCCTGGTTTAGGGGCTGGGCAGGAATGGAGGATTTTATGAATAAGTTTGGAAAGAAAGCCGCAATGTCTGGAATGGCAGTCTGTCTTGCTGGAATAACTGGCCTGACAAGCTTAGCTGCAACAGAACACTGGAATGATAATTCTGCAAAATCTGCGATTTCTTATGAATGGGAGCAATGGAAGACAAAGTGGGAGAGTATTAAGACAGATTATGAAAAAATTTCTCTTTCTCCTGGTGCAGATGCATCTAAGATGAATTATGCATGGTATTCCAGGACGGCAGACCAGGCTAAAATACGCATTTCCAAAACGGCGGATATGACCACGACTGTAGAAGCAAATGGCGTTAATACTTATAAAGAAAATGTTACAGAATTTTCTGGTACATCCGTGGAATATAAGAAAATTGATGATGTAACCTACTATGCAAATAAGGTTACAGCAACAGGACTTGAAAGTGATACAGTCTATTATTATCAGTATTTCCTAAATGGTAAATGGTCTGAGGTAAAAAGTTTACGGACCGGAAATACGGACAATTTTAGCTTTATGTATGTAGGTGACCCACAGATTGGGGCATCCAAGGGACAAATACCATCAGAGGCAGAGGATAAACAGACAAACGAAATTGCGGCGAGAAATGATGCATTCAGCTGGAACAAAACATTAAATGTGGCACTTAATAACCATCCAGAAATTGACTTTATTGTGTCAGCAGGTGACCAGATTAATAATACCAGTGATGACAATGGGCAGGAGCTGGAATATGCAGGCTTACTGGCTGCGGATGCAATGCCAGGTATGCCAATTGCTGCTACAATCGGTAACCATGACTCTAAATTTGCAAATTATCAAAATCATTTTAATGTGCCAAATCCATACAAAGAGGAACAAAATGCCACCCCTGCCGGAAATGATTATTATTACTCCTATGGTGATGCATTATTTATTGTCCTGAATACTAACAATTATAATTGTGCAGCTCATGAAGCATTAATAAAAAAAGCGATAGCTTCTGCTCCTGGCGCAAAGTGGAAAATTGTAACTTTCCATCAGGATATCTATGGTTCAGGTCTGGACCATTCGGACTCAGATGGCATTGTCCTGCGTACACAGCTGACTACAATATTTGATAAGTATGATATTGATGTGGTTTTACAGGGACATGACCATACATATTCCAGAAGCTATATGCTGACAAGTGATGGCAAGGAGCATACTGTTTATTCTGATGGGAATATAAAAGAAGAGTATACAGACATTAAGGATAACCAGTCGGATGATGCTGCTGCTTTAGGGGAAAAGAAGGAATTTTTGGAACAAAACCTTTGTTATAAAATTGCAGATAAACGCCAGGGAACAATTAATAATCCAGAGGGTGTGCTTTACATGGAAGCCAACTCCGCAACAGGAAGTAAATATTATAACCTGATTTCCACCCAGCAGGATTATATTGCAAACAGAAGCCAGACATGGACACCGTCCTATTCTGTTATTGACATTACAGGGGACTCATTAACTGTGAATACATATGATGTGAACAGCAACAAGGCAATCGACCAGACGTTTACAATAACAAAGAGGGAAGAAGATAATAAAAATACCAGCCAGCCTGTAGCAGTATCTACGGTGCAATTAAACAAGTCAAAAGTTACATTAAAGGTTGGTCAGAAAGTAACTATAAAGGCTACCATAAAACCAGATAATGCAACAGATAAAAATGTTGAATTTACCTCATCAAAAAAAGAAGTTGCTACCGTTAATCCCAAAGGCATTGTAACAGCTAAGAAAGCCGGGACTGCAACAATCATGGTAAAAGCTGGAAATAAGAAAGCCGTTTGCAAGGTGACAGTAAAGAAAAAGTAGTATGTTAAATATTTCTGGACAGTTCCACAAAATTGCTGCCATAAATTTTATGTGGGGAGATACAGATGGGGAGGAAATTTAGGATAATATTATCTTTGGCTGCTTTACTGGCTTTGGGAATTTTTTTAAGCCAGTGGTGCCAGGTGGAAAAGGAGAAGCTGGTATCAGCAGAGTCCCAGGAATTTGATAAAGCGGTCGTGACAGAAATTATTACAGATAACTTGCAGGAAAATGGTAGCAGAATTGGCAACCAGGAAGTTAAGGTACGTTTCCTGTCTGGCAGGAGAAAGGGACAGGAAACGGAAGCCGTCAGTACAAATGGAAACTTGTATGGCACTGTCTGCCATGTAGGGCTAAAGGTAATCACTCTTACGAACCAGTCAGGTGATGTAACGGTTACATCAGTTTATAGCAGAAACCGTGAGCCATATATTGTGGGATTTATTCTTTTATTTTTTCTCTTGCTATACTTAGTAGGTGGGAAAAATGGAATAAAAGCAGTTGTTGGGCTGGTAATTACATTTCTTATGGTTGTTCTGTTTTTATTTCCAGCAATATACCGGGGAATCAGCCCGGTATATGCTGCAGTAATGACAGTGATTCTGGTAACTGTCCTTTCAATATTTATTTTGACTGGATATAGCAGAAAAACATATGCTGCCATTTTGGGGACAGTATCCGGGGTCATTATTTCCGGGCTGGCAGCATGGCTTTTTGGTAAAGCGGCGGGAATTTCAGGTTATAATGTCAGCAATATAGATACACTAGTATCTGTAGAGAATTGCACCAATATTAAGGTGGGAGATTTGCTTTTTGCAGGAATACTAATTTCATCATTAGGCGCTGTAATGGATGTGGGGCTTTCTATTGCATCCACAATAACAGAAATCAACCATGTTACTCCAGGGTTAGGCTGGAGAAAGCTTTTCTGTAGTGGAATGAATGTTGGAAAAGATATGATGGGAACAATGTCAAATACCTTAATTCTTGCCTTTGCAGGTGGTTCATTAAGTGAGCTGGTATTAGATTATGCCTATAACTTGCCGTATTTGCAATTAATCAATTCTTATACCATTGGGATAGAGGTAATGCAGGGAATTGCCGGAAGCATTGGAATTATTCTGACAGTACCACTTGTATCCTTATTTGCATCAGTTTTGACGGCGGCACAAATTACTGTAAAAAATTAAATTTTCCAGGCTAACCGCATAAAATAAATATTTTATAAAAAATAATATATAAACATTTTTTGATTTTGACAGATGGATAAAAGTAAAACTGCCAAAGTTAAAAGAGGTTAAAGTAAAGATAAATGTTGTAACTATGACACAATCAGGCAATGGATTTTAGAGGACAGGGACAGGGGCAATAACAGGCAGCCTGAGAGAAAGACCCCGTTTGATAATTTTCCACAAAGGGATTACAGCCTGGAAGAAATAGACACCCTGGAACAGTCTTTATTACATAAAAATTAAAATAATCAATTTTCATTAGCTTGTGTATTTATTAATATACAAGCTTTTTTGGTATAGTTATTTATTGTGTTAGAAGTGTGTGTAATTAGTCCTTATATTGGCTGATAAAGACATTAATGTATATTATCTCTATTTTTCGTTTTCTATAAATAAATTATTTGGTATTTTAACTTAAAACAAGATGATTAGTGACTTATAAACAACTTTACACAATCAGAAATTAACAGGGTTAGCCATATATTATTGTACCATTATGTAAAGACAGATTGTCATTATGTGGCATATAGTAAAGCTTCATGTCATTAATCATGGGGTTCTGTTATTTGTACATTAAAGCCATTTTTATACCATTTGTCTAAACAAAAGCTGTAGTAACACTGTTCCACGGACAGACAATTAACATAACCATGTGTGGAGCACCAGTCCATAAATCTAGGCTGGCGGCATATACTTCTGCCTTTAATAGTTCATCAGGCAGTGTGTTTTTAATATGCTGGCAGATGTGTTCTATAATAAGGGTAAATTGGAATGAAAATCCCCATTGAAGATATTTTACATCAGATAAGGATGTCAATTATAAAATTAAAAACCACATATTGATAGTTTTGAATTTCTAATATAAATATATAATATATACGATATATTTTATTACTTTAAAT
>ERZ778517.1277-NODE-1277-length-19647-cov-4.378369_pt1 | contig 19647 bp, 10 predicted proteins | sample MGYA00510341_ERZ778517 | MGnify/ENA primary metagenome ERZ778517 (study PRJEB29527, sample SAMN07138964) | mouse gut metagenome | material: feces | host: mouse | place: China:Nanjing | collected 2016-01-25 ... | reverse complement strand
TATATTTACACGATGAAATCCACTATCATTTAATTTATTAAACCGAAATTACAGAATGGATGAGAAAAAATTTCAACTGGCAGAAAAGTTAAGGACTTATATTTCATGCTATGGTATAAATGATTTTTCCGAAGAACATCTGAAAAAAGCGGGACTGACTTCTGCCGAGCTGGAAAATAATTTTTCAAAACGGGAAGAGATTGTCGAACTCATACTAACACACGAAAGAGCATGCTTTGAAAAAATCTTCAACGAATATAATTTTGACGGCTGGAATGCCATTGATATACTACTGTTGGTCAGCAACGAAATCAACGAACGTTTTTTTGACGTCACCCCTTCCGTCACGATGATTTTAGCCAAAGATTTCCCGGAAATCTTTGAAACACATAAAAATCTGCGCTCCGATTTTATCTTTGAGAAAATCAAAATCAACATTGAAAAAGGGATGCAGCAGGGCATGTACAAAAAAGATGTCTCCAGCGAAATGCTGGCACGCATGTTCATTGCCAAACTGAATGACATACACAATCCGGAAATCTACCCGCCGGAAGGATTTACGTTCAACACCATTTTCAGCAACCTCATTGACAATCTGGTCAAAGCCATTACCAACGAAGAAGGGAAAAGCTATTACAAGCAAAGGAAACAACTATACAGCGTATTAAATTTCAGATAAATATCACAAACCCGAAAAACAATCTACCCATGAAATACCAAATTGACGACATAGACAGGAAAATTCTTTCCTATCTGGTGAAAAACGCCAGGATTCCTTTTTTGGAAATCGCCAGAGAGTGCGGCATTTCCGGAGCAGCCATCCACCAACGCGTAAAGAAAATGGAGGATGCCGAAATTATCGAAGGTTCCCGTTTTATCGTTAAGCCCCGGGCTTTAGGACTGAAAATATGTGCTTTTATCGGAGTAGTTCTGGATAATGCACACCAATACAGAGCTGTCGTCAAGGAATTAAAAAAAATCCCGGAAATCACAGAGTGTCATTTTATCACAGGACACTATACTTTTCTATTGAAATTACGCTGCAACAACCATCAGCATTTGATGGATGTGTTGGTGAATACCCTGCAAAACATTCCCGGAATTGCCAAAACGGAATCATTCATTGCTTTAGACCAGATTATTGAAAAAGAGGTAGACCCTCTGCCCGAAGAGAGAGCGTAAAACCCATTACGCCAAATGTCCATAAAGAAAACGCAGCAGATAAAGATTAAGTCTCTGCTGCGCTTTTTTCATCCTATCGCGGTGTATTTACTCCTCCATAACCACCACTTTATCGTGTTCCTTGTCACAATCCACCTCCAGGATTCCTCCTTCGGGAACCGTACCTTTAATGATGACTTCTGCCAAGGCATCTTCCAGGTATTTCTGAATGGCCCGTTTCAAAGGACGGGCACCAAACTGCGGATCATATCCCTTTTCAGTCAGAAATTCCTTGGCCGCATCCGAAATCCGGACCGAATAGCCCAGGTCTTTTACCCGCTTCATCAAACCTGCCAGTTCGATGTCTATGATTTTATGAATATTCTCCTTACTCAGTGAATTAAATACAATCACATCATCTATGCGATTCAGAAATTCGGGAGCAAATGTATTTTTCAGTGCTTTTTCCACCACTCCCCGGGCATAATTGCTGTCCTTACTCCGGTCTCCGACTCCAAACCCGATCCCTCGTCCGAAGTCTTTCAACTGCCGGCTTCCGATATTGGACGTCATGATAACAATGGTGTTCTTAAAATCGACCTTGCGTCCCAGGCTGTCTGTCAGTTGTCCATCATCCAGCAATTGCAACAGGATATTGAAAACATCCGGATGGGCTTTTTCGATTTCATCCAACAGCACCACAGAATAGGGCTTTCTTCTCACCTTTTCCGTCAACTGCCCACCTTCTTCATACCCAACATAACCCGGAGGCGCCCCCACCAATCGCGACACTGCAAATTTTTCCATATACTCGCTCATATCAATCCGAATGAGAGAGTCGACCGAATCAAACAGATAGCGTGCCAGTACCTTGGCTAATTGTGTCTTGCCTACTCCCGTCGGTCCCAAGAAGATAAACGAGCCAATCGGGCGGTTTGGGTCTTTCAGACCTGCCCGGTTACGATGAATGGCTCTCACGATTTTTTCTATCGCCTCATCCTGTCCGATAACACTTCCCGCCAGTTCATCATGCATCTGCAATAACTTCATCCCTTCCGTCTTGGCTATCCGTCTCACGGGTACTCCCGTCATCATAGCTACAACCTCCGCTACATGCTCTTCATCCACTACAATTGGATTATCATTCAGTTCTTTCTGCCAGTTTTCCTTTTCCTCCTCCAAAAGATCCACCTGTTGTCTTTCCTTGTCCCGGAATGCTGCCGCTACCTCAAAATTCTGCTGTTTTACAGCTTCCTTCTTTTGAGCTTTGATATTCTCTATTGAGGCTTCCAGTTCTTCAATCACCTGCGGGACGTGAATATTCATGATATGAGCCCGTGACCCCGCTTCGTCCAAAGCATCTATCGCTTTGTCCGGTAACGAACGATCCGAAATATAACGGTTCGTGAGCTTCACGCAGGCTTTTATCGCTGCATCCGTATAACGGACATTGTGATGCTCCTCATAGCGGGATTTGATGTTGTTCAATATCTCGACGGTTTCATCAAAAGAAGTCGGTTCAACCAAGACTTTCTGAAAACGGCGTTCCAATGCCCCGTCTTTTTCTATATTCTGTCTGTATTCATCCAGCGTCGTGGCCCCAATACATTGAATCTCTCCGCGAGCCAAGGCCGGTTTCAGCATATTGGCTGCATCCAGGCTTCCGCCGGAACCTCCCGCACCGACAATGGTATGGATTTCATCTATAAACAGGATTACATTCTTATTCTTGGCCAGTTCATTGAGTATAGCTTTCATCCGCTCCTCAAACTGCCCACGGTATTTTGTTCCCGCTACAATGGCAGCGATGTCCAATGCAACGACCCGTTTGCCAAACAACACCCGGGATACTTTTTTCTGCATAATACGTATGGCTAACCCTTCCGCAATAGCCGATTTCCCGACCCCCGGCTCACCTATCAATACAGGGTTATTCTTTTTCCTCCGGCTCAGGATCTGTGCCAAACGTTCTATCTCATTTTCACGTCCCACAATCGGATCAAGCGAACCCTCTTCCGCCGCTTTGGTAATATCGATACCGAAATTGTCCAACACCGGCGTATCAGTCTTGCCCATTGTCGGCTGGCGATAGGGATTGAACACCGGATCTTCCTCCCCCATTTCCTCCTCATCATCGGCATTCTCTTTATAATCCGATTGCATCGTTGTCCTTTCTTTCAACAGTTGCTCTTTGAAGACGTCATAGTCTATCCCCATCGATTTACAAAGCTTGGTCACAAATCCGGATTCATTACGTAAAATAGCAAGCATCACATGTTCCGAATCCACCTGTTCATCCCCCAGCTTCATAGCTTCCTCCATCACTTTTTTCAAAATACTGTTCGCTGCCAGCGTAAAATCCAATTCCGTCAAAGAATCGATTTTTTCCCGCTTCTTCTCCAATTTTTCCTCTATACGATCCTTCACCTCATAAAAATCCAGTCCCAACGCCATAAGCACATCAATGGCCCGTCCGTGACTCAGCCGCAACAGTCCCAAAAACAAATGTTCCGGATAGATTTTGGAATTTCCCAATCTCTTGGCTTCCTCTCCGGCACAAGTCATGATTTGCTTCAACCTTTTCGTATCACTTTTCCCCATGTTTCTCCTATATAACAAGCAATATTTCAAATTGCATTCAACATCCTAAAAATAACATTTTCCGCCCGTTCTCCCTGCCCCTCTATTTCAGTTTTAAATAAAATTCTTCTTCGGAAAGTACCGGTATTTCCAGTTTTTCCGCTTTTTTCAATTTACTCCCGGCATTTTCGCCCGCCAGTAAAAAAGTCGTTTTGGCCGATACTGAATCGCTCACTTTCCCTCCCGCATTCAGAATCAAATCCTTGAAATATTCCCGGGGTCTGCTCAGTGTCCCCGTTATAACAAAGGTCATTCCGTCAAGCAGATCGCTCACGCCAGCTTTTTCTTCCACTTCCGCCTTGATTCCGGACGCAAGCAGACGCTCCACCAACAGCCGGTTTTCTTCCTTGGCAAAGTATTTCAGAATACTGTTAGCCATCTGCCCGCCGATATCCTCCACTTCTGTCAGTTGTTCGTAATCGGCCTCCATGAGGTTACGCATGTTCTTAAAACTTTTCGCCAAATTCCGGGAAGCTGTCTCCCCGATATAACGAATGCCCAGACCATAGAGAAATGCAGCAAAACCGACCGTTTTCGATTTTTCGATACCTGCCAGCAGATTTTCCACCGATTTCTCCTGCATGCGATACACATTCAGGGTATTCAGTTTTCGTACCAACTTCTCGTGCTGAGCAAAAAAGCGGATAATCTGGGCAGCATCGTCCTCACTGATCCCGTCAATAACCGTAAGCAAAGTATCGGAAGCCACCGACAACTCATAAATATAATCAAAGCCGGAAGCCAGCAAATCAGCCTTATGCCAGTCTATGCCCGGAATATTAAGGGCATAAATCACATAATCCAGCGGTATGTCCGCCACCTTTCCCGCCCCTTTCAAACGCTCCAGCGTCTCATTGAAAGGCATACGGAAATAGTCCGTCATGCGGTTTACAATCCGTTCCTTATCTTCATTATCCCCCCAGGGCAACGCCAACAACTCATCCCGCCCGGCTTTTTCTAATTCCTGCAAACTACCGAAATGCGAAGCCAGCATAGCAGCATTCTTAGACGAAATATTTTTCAGTCCTATTTCGAACCCGTATATGATTTTAGCCAGAGGAATACTCGTTACTTCAAAACTGTCGGGATAGACAATTTTTTCCAACCCGATCAACTCCTCCCGTTTCTCCGGAAGCCGATAAATGTCGCTCACATCACGGATGATATGACGACTCAGCAACAAATCGATAGTCTCCCCCCCCATGCCTTCAATGTCCATGGCTTTGCGGCTGACAAAATGCTCTATCTTCCCTGCAATCTGAGGCGGGCAATGGTCTTCGTTCGGACAATAGTGGTTAGCTTCACCTTCTTCTCTCACCAATATCGTACCGCATTCGGGACAACGGGTAATGAAATGTACGGGCAACGTCCCCGCTTTCCGACGACTCACATCCACACCCACAATCTTAGGGATAATCTCCCCGCCTTTTTCCACATACACGGTATCGTGTTCATGCAAATCCAACTCGGCTATAATATCCGCATTGTGTAAAGACGCTCTCTTTACGGTTGTACCCGCAATGTGTACAGGCTCCAGATTCGCCACCGGTGTAATGCTTCCGGTACGTCCCACCTGATAGCTGACACTCATCAGAGGTGTTGCTTCCCGTTCCGCCCGGAATTTATAGGCTATCGCCCACCGCGGGGATTTGGCTGTATATCCCAGTAAATGCTGTTTTTCAAGGTCATTTACCTTCACCACGATTCCATCTATCGGTACGGGAAGATTGCCCCGCTCTTTATCCCATTTTTCAATAAAAGCCCACACTTCATCCATCGAGCGACACACTTCCACATAAGGCGGCATGTGAAACCCCCATTCCTTCGCTTTCATCAAATTGCCGTAATGCGTGCCGGCAGGCGTCTCCTCTCCCGGCATGTAATACAGGAAGCAATCCAAATGGCGTTTTGCCACCAAAGAAGAATTCTGCAACTTCAGTGTCCCGGCGGCAGCGTTTCGCGGATTGGCAAACAACGGTTCCCCTGCTTCGGCTTTTTCCTGGTTTAAATGATTAAAAACAGCAAAGGGCATCAGAATTTCGCCCCGGATTTCAAATTCGGCCGGACAATCCCCCCGCAATTTCAACGGAATGGTGCGGATGGTGCGGACATTTGCCGTCACATCGTCCCCCCGCACACCATCTCCCCGGGTTACGGCCTGTACCAATTCCCCGTCCCGATAGGTAAGACTGATGGACGTCCCGTCATATTTCAGCTCACATACATATTCCACTTCTCCCGCCACTTTGCACACCCGCTTGTCAAACTCCCTTAATTCCTCCTCACTGTACGTATTTCCCAAAGAGAGCATCGGGTACTTATGCGCCACCTGGGTAAACTCCTGGTTAAAGTCCCTACCGACACGCTGTGTGGGTGAATTCGGGTCATACAATTCAGGATGAAGCTCCTCGAGTCTCTCCAATTCATGCATCATCCGGTCAAATTCCATGTCTGGAATCTCCGGAGCATTGTCAATATAATACCTGTTATTATGATATTCCAATGCTTCCCTTAATGCCGAAACTCTGTCTGCCTCTGTCTGCATATCCTGAATCTGTATAATTTATATTCCGGCAAATTTACGAAATAATATCTTGCATTAGAACTACGGAAATCATAAAAGTTTCCCTTCCCGAACTGCTCCCTCTCTCCCGCCCCCTCCTTTCTTCCAAAATTTATAACTTTTTAACCCCATAAAAAAATTATCGTATATTAGAGGCACATTGTAAACAAACCGATGAGTATGGGAAAAAGGTCTATTCTATTGTTTCTTTTATCGTTCATCTGCTGCTATACCCAGGCACAATTTACCGACTTCGGACAGGACCCCGCTTCCCTGCACTGGAAACAGATAAAAACAAAAGATTTCCAGATCATTTACCCGGATTATTTTGAAGCCAATGCCCAGAAAATAGCCAACATATACCAGGCATTGTATTCCCACAGTAACACGTTAGACCACAAACCGGTAAAAGTATCAATGATTCTCCACCCGAACGGTGGTATCTCTAATGGCAGTGTCACATGGGCACCCAAACGCTCCGACCTTTACACCATGCCTCCGCAAGACCCTTCCGACACCTGGCTGGAACATCTGTGTGTCCACGAATTCCGCCACGTCGTCCAGATTGACAAAGTGAACCAGGGGTTGACAAAGATTCTGCATTATATTTTTGGGGAAGAGGTCACCATTGCAGTCACAGGACTGTATCTCCCGCTCTGGTTTATGGAGGGGGATGCCGTTACGTACGAAACCGCTTTAGGCAAGCTGGGACGGGGACGCTCTCCCGAATTTCTGAATGAGATGAAAGCCCAGGTGGTGGAAAAAGGGATATTCAGCTATTTTAAGGCCAGCTTAGGTTCCTACAAAGACTATGTACCCAACCGCTACATCATGGGGTATTTCATGGTAGCCAATTCCCGTATCAACTACGGACCGGAAATCTGGAGCGACGCACTGAACCGCATCGGACGGCACCCGCTCAGCATCACCCCTTTTGCCAGCAGCCTCAAGAAAACATTAAAAGCCCAACGGAATGAACTCTGGCAAGATTCCACATTCCGCTCCCTCTTCATCCACCCCGAGGAAGTAAAAAAAGCCAATACCTATCCCGATGCCAAACGGACACTCTATCACGACAATTTTTCCGAACTCCGGCAAATCTGGAAAAAAGAAGCAGAAAATACCTCCATTGATTTCGACACACTACATACGTGTAATGCTTACTACACAAACTATTATTATCCCACACCCGCCGGAGACGGACAACTGATAGCTTACAAAAAAGGCTTCCGGCAAGCAGGAGCATTTGTCCTGTACGATGCCGGGAAAGAAAAAATCATCACGCCAACCGGCAATCTGAATGACAACAAATTTGCCTACCAAAACGGGGTATTGGCCTGGACAGAATACAAACCCCATCTCCGCTGGACAAACGGAGGACGGAACACCCTGGCCACTTACGACCTGAAACACAAGAAATACCGCTATCACAAAAGTACCCGAAACCGCTTCTCTCCCTTTACAGCAGGAGACTATTGGGGCGTTGTTGAAGTGGACAATGACAACCAGGCTTTTCTGCTTTTATTGTCTCCGGATATGAAGAAAGAAATCCACCGAATCCCTGCCGGAAAAAACGAATTGTTTATCCATCCCTCTTTCTGTAACGGACAGATTCTGACGGTCGTACAAAGTCCCTCGGGAATACACATCGAAAGCATCCGTCCCGAAACAGGCGAGCGGCAAAGATTAACGGAACCGGCATGGTATGAACTGGATAATCCGGTGATGCGCGACAGCACCCTTTTCTACCGTGCCTCCTACAACGGCAACAACGCTTTTTACGAAAAGAACCTAGTCACGGGCGAAACCCATCATATTCTCAATGCGCCTTTCGGACTACGTTTTCCGGCACTGGACTCCACCCACAACCATCTCTACTTTTCATTCTATACCTCAGACGGTTACAAACCCGGCACCGCCTCACTTCACAACCTCAAGAAACAGCAGCCCCAATTTACAAAATACCGACTGGCGGACAGCCTTACCCGACAAGAGGGATGGCAACTGAACTGTTCCTATGATTCCACGTTTCGCACCCGGAAATACAACAAATTCACCCATTTGTTAAATCCGCACAGTTGGGGGCCGCTATATGTAAATGCCCAGGATCAAGACATCAACATCGGTCTGGTAGTATACTCCCAAAACAAACTCAGCACACTCTCTTTAGCCGCCGGGTATATCGCCGACTCCGACTACAACCACGGAGCCTGGATGTTACACGCCGATTACAAAGCCCTGTGGCCCATTTTCAATCTGGACCTGAAAACAGGAAAATACGATTACTATACGTTCCATCTGAATGCCTTCAATCAAGAAACACAGAAACAGGACACACTGTATCTCCAAAACCGTTCCAATTATACCCAAGGAGCTTTAACCATGCAATTCCCGTTTAATATCTCCGTAAAAAACTACGTCCGCTCCGTCACCCCATACGTCCGCTACAAAATTGAAGCCATCCATAACAACGACATCCGCAAACTTTACCGTTTACAAGTTAAAGACAATATCGGCTATCTTTACCCGGCAAACCCGGACAATTACCATTATTCCCTTCCCGTCAATTATTACCAGATGCTGGAATACGGACTGCTTTTCAGCAACCAAACCCGCATGACCACCCAGGAAATCAATCCCCGCTGGGGACAAATCCTGCAAGGGGGATTTGCCCACACGCCACTGAAAAAACTGAACCTGGGGCAAGAATGGTGGGCCTCCGGGTATTTCTATTTCCCCGGATTTTTCAAAAACCACTCCCTGTATGCCTATGCCGGCCATCAGAAAAGACCGGATAACAGCGGTTACAGCAAAAAAATATTATCCCCGAGAGGTATCAAAATCCACGGAAATGAATTCAGTACACTCAGAAGCGGCTACACGTTCCCTCTATTCTATCCCGACCAGCACATCACGTCCATATTTTATATCAAAGCCGTAAACGGCAGTGTATTCTTCGATATGCTCAGCGAAAAAATAAACGGATACAAGAAAAACTTTTATTCTTACGGGACGGAATTAACGGTAGACATCCCTTTCCTGCGTCTGCCCTTCCCCATCAACATCGGAGTCCGCACAGGCTACGAGACACAGAAGAAATCCTTCTTCGCCGATTTATTGTTTAAAATCGGATTCAATATATAGGTGTTTATTTAATGACAGGGAATATAAAGTCTGTCATCCCGGGGAATAAACAATACCGGTGTATGAGCATAACGCCTGTATATCCTCAAAGGGTAAGGAATGAAAACAGGAAACACACGGAGAGGCAAGCTCATCAAAATCAACGAACTTTCCTGTTCCCGAAGGGTGGATTTCAATAGTTTCTCGTACGACTGCCCAACTTCCCTCTTTTTATAAACCGCACCCGATTCGGTCAGAATCTTTTCGGTAAAATACACATTATTGTCCACCATTTCCGCTATCAGGGCATCTTTTTCGCGGGGAATCAACAACTCAATATCCAACAAAGCATTCCGGCGCCGGAAGAAATTGGCCCACACCGCTTTTTCTTTATTTTCCAAAGCATACCCCACAGGCAATTTCAAATAACGATAGGCTTCCGGAGCACAACTGTTGCTGAATATCAGGACAGGCCGCTGTACCAGATAAGCATATCTGAAACACTTACGGACATTCACAAAATCCCGGTTAAACAGACAAGCCACCGTATCCTCTTTTATGAAATCAAAAATCTGAGCCTCCTTTTCGGGATACTTTTCATACCGCACATCAAAACCAAAAAATCCGGCAAATATTTCGGCGTGCCTCCTCGATTCCTCTCCCGATTCCTTATAAAAAGCAATAATTTCGTATACGCTCATAAGTTGCACGATTGAAACCTCAAATTAAAGAGAAATTTCCTTACAACGGCAAAATTCCGGGAACAACAAAGGAAATCAGTCCTTTTCATACGGACAAATATATATATTTCTTCCCTCTTAAATAAGGAAAGGCTGATTCTTTTTTACATCCGGTTGAATGACACAAAAGCCCCGTCCCTTTGTGTCAAATAAAAAACTCTCTGTCTGTTATGACAGAGAGTTTCTTCTCAAATTTTAAACATTATTTATTTCTCAGCATGACCGCCAGATTCTTCCGGCCAATTCACGTTCTGATACATATTACTGGTTTCCAGATCACGATCGGAAGAAGCCGTCCGCAAATCTCCGACCCCCAGTGGATAAAGATAATAAGCTTCATGCCACGTATATCCGTCACGCAATTCATTTGCAGCCTGTAAACTGCGGCTATACGGACGAAGGTATTTACCTAATTCCTTCATGGATACGGTTGAATTATTACTGCCATCTGCGATAAGATCTTCACCTTCATAATTCTTATACATATCGTCCCAGAAATTACACCCTTCAGGTACCCATTTGGTTGTTATCATATTGTCGAAAGAGCGCCAACGGATCAAATCTGCAAAACGCAAACCTTCACTAAAAGTCTCATTTACACGCTCACGGCGAATATTATACAACGTCGGATCAACCCGTTCCGTTCCCGAGTAAACAGCTAAATCAAGCTCCATCGTCAAATCCGTGGCAGCTATGGTTGCATTATAATCCCCATCTACTCCGGCACGCTCGCGTAAATTACGCCAATAACTGGCTGCCGTTCCATCCAAACTCCCGTTTTTTTCATAGCAAGCTTCCATATAATTCAACATGGCTTCTGCAGACCGAAATATCGGACAAGCATTAATTCCTCTCAATTCATCATTCAGAAACTGATCGTAATCGTAGGTAAAATATTTACGTGGCTGATAACCGGTAATACTCCGGGTCTCCGTTAAGGGATCGGTAATGCCCGGATGGTTAAACTTCCTACCTCGCAAAGAGTCCGTCACAGACGGATCCGTATACACGACATTGCTTTCTCCCCATACAAACAATTGCAAGCGTTCATCACGCCCATCTTTGACGTTGTCAAGGGTTACATCCCCCTTATAACCAGAACCGGAAGCATAAATCGGCAAACCGTTTTTCATCAAGAAAGATTGTACAAAACTGCGTGTATAACCGTCATTACAACCGGACATCGTACGCCGGGGCACATCATGGGTAATCCCCTGGCTCCGATCATACTGTTTCCACAACAACACTTCGGCCACACCTGCCAAAGAACTTTGGCTATACATTTCGAAATAGGGATTCCAGCCATTGATTTTTCCAACCTGAGGCTCCATAACCCCATTATTCGACGTCAATGCAATATCCCCTATCTGTTTGGCTGCATCCATAGCCTCTGTCAGGAAAAAATCAATCTCGCTATCGATATTGAAACTCTTCCCGCTATTATAAGCCATTTTCGCTCCGGGCCAATTGGCATCGCCCGGAACACGCCCGGAATTTTTATGATATTTTTCAAAAGTCGCCTCAAATAAAGCTACCCGAGACTTAAACAGCAAAGCGGCCTCCCTATTCAATCGCTGTCCGTTAAACAGACTACGACTTGCCAAATTGGCAATAGCCTTGTCCAAATCGCTCAGAATAAAGCGGGCAACTTCATTACGCGGAGCACGTTTACTATTGGCAACTATCTCCTCGTTCTTATCCTCCAAAACTTCCGTTATAATAGGCAAATCGCCATATAACGCCAACATCCGGAAATAATTCATCGCCCGGAAGAAATATCCCTCTCCAATATAGTTCTTTATCAACTCATCGGAACCTTTGATTGTTCCCGCTTCATAACCGCTTGTAGCTTTTTCCAGGAAATAATTGCATATACGCACATTCCCGTAATATCCCTGAAGTACTTTATTATAACTCACTTCCCAGTGATCATTGGCAAATAATGAAGTATTTCCGCCTCCTACACACATGATATCCGTATTTCCGTCAGATTGTGCCATTCCGTCATTGTAATTTGATACATGATACATTGACCCGGAATAAGGAGCAGATAAAAATGAATTGTAATAGTTGTTCAAATAAGCTCCCAATTGATCTGCTGAGGAATAATAAGATTCTGGAGTAATCTGACTGACAGGCTCCAAATCAAGCATATCATTACAGGACGAAGACACTACGCCTACAGTCCCTAACAATATGCCGATTCCTAAATTTTTTATATTGAATTTCATAATATTTCTCTATTTTTAAATTAAAAACTCAGATTCAATCCCAAAGAGATTACCCGCTGTAACGGATAAGTCTTACCGGCACCCCAGGGACCGTCCAAGACTTCCGGATCGAACACTTTTGACATACTTGTAATAGTAAAGGCATTGTCACAGGAAACATATATGCGGCAATTGCTCATGCCCACTTTCTGAAGAACTGCGGCTGGCAAGGAATACCCCAGTTGAATATTTTTACAACGGATATAAGACGCATCCTGCAAATAACGTGTCTGTGGCTGCTGGTTCTTATTTGTATCGAAATAAGGCTTCGCATAATATGCATTTCTGTTGTCTTCCCTCCAATAATCCATGTGTTCTTCAAATACAGCAGCCTGCCACATTCCAACACCAGCACCCCAGAAATAAGGTTCTCCGGGACCGAACATCCAGTCGCGCTTCATTATTCCCTGGAAGAAAACAGAAAAATCAAAACCTTTCCACGAAGCATCCAGATTCAACCCCACGCGGTAACGCGGTGTGGAGTTACCGATACGTTTCAAATCACCGTGGTCACCTAATGTACTGGCTCCTGCATTCACAATACCATCACCGTTTAAATCCTTGTACATGATATCACCTGCCCCCCAGTTGCTTCCCCAATTGGGTTTGTTCTTTGCCTGCCAGTTTGCCATTTCCTCATCCGTCTGGGCAATACCTTTCGTACTATAACCCCAGATTTCATTCAGATACTTGCCGTTATAATAGCCTCCGTAACTCTGATTTTCAAATGCTCCGTCATACGGATAACTCAAAATCTTAGACCGGCTGTCAGAAATATTGAAACGAGCTCCATACTGAAATTCATTAACCTTGTCGCGCCAACTGATCTCCAACTCCCATCCCCTGGAACGCATATCACAATTATTGGTTTTCGGTGCATCCGTTCCCAAAACAGATCCCAACACAGGTGCCGGTCCGATCATATCTTTCGTTGTGCGGGAGAACCAGTCGAAAGTTCCGGTTAAACGATTATTGAATGCGGACCAATCCAAACCCAAATCCCAGGTTTCAACCGTTTCCCAAGTCATTGTAGAATTTACGATTCCGGGAAGAGCAGCCGTATTCTGTTTTTTACCGTCAATCAACCAGCCGCTGCTTGCCGAAGAAATATTCTGCTGCTGGTAAAACGGATACCAAGCCCAAAAACTATCATAGTTCGAACTGGTATTTCCCAACTGTCCCCAAGAACCACGGAGTTTGAACGTACTGATACTATTGCCCAGATTACCGAAAAATTCTTCACGGGCAATATTCCAGCCTAAAGAAGCGGAGGGAAACCATGCCCAACGTTTGTTACTTAAGAAACGGGAAGAACCGTCATAACGGATGTTAAACTCAGCCAGATATTTGGCATTGTAATCATAATTTAAACGGGCAAAATAACCGGCAGTGGCACGTCTCCAATATGAATCACTGACAGAATGTCGTTCCTGAGTCTGGCTTAAATATGGTTTATTTTCTGCCGTCAAATTATAGCCTTTTCCCGACAACGCATCCTGGTTATAACGTTCATAGTTCAATCCGACCAATACTTTCGCATTGTGATTACCGAAACTACGAATATAATCCGTATAAATGTTCGTAGCATAATAATTCTGTCTGAAACGGCTGTCATACACATTTGTCACTGTACCATAACCGGAATCCCGTATAAAAGGTGTATTGTCCACTCCGTAATTATAAATCGGAATTTGACTCTGATATGTTTTTTCATTAGCCACCCGGATTGCTCCTTCCGCATAGATAGTCCATCCGGCCAAGGGAGTAAACGTAAATTTCAGCTGCTGAGTAAACCAATCTTTATTCGTTTTATATTCACCTCCATTTTCCAACTCTTCAATTTCCATTTCACGCATCCAGTGTCCATTCGGATCCACTACCGGGCATGTCGGCCAGCGACGGGCTATATTATGAAAAAACAATTCACTCATATACTGAGGTTTTGTATAATCGGTACGTGTCCATTTGGTCGAATATTCCATACGGGCCCAAGAAGACAGTACAGCTCCGATTTTCCCGTTAATCGTATAGCGGTCCAGTTCGTCATGTCCGTGACGAATCAACCCATTTTGTTGCAAATAGCCTCCGCTGAAAGACCAGCTAATTTTCTCCGTACCTCCGCTCAAACTTAAATTATGCTGTGTAGAAGGCACACCTTTCTTATAATGCTCTTTAAACCAATTGGTATTGGCAAAAGAAGAAGTATAACAAGTCCATTTTCCATCTCCGCCCGCTTCTGTTCCGTAATATTCCGGCTGAGTCGGATCATTGTATTCCCCATTTTGAAATTTCAATATTTTCTCTATCGTCTCCTGAGAGAACTGATAACCTCCATTGGTATTATATTGCGCTGCATTAAAGAAAGTAGCAAATTTATAAGAATCCACCATATCCGGAACCTGTGTGGCAGTACTGAAACGTACATCCCCGGAGTAAGTCACTTTTACTTTTCCAGATTTTCCGCTTTTTGTCGTAATCAGAATCACACCAAACGCTGCACGAGCTCCGTAAATAGATGCCGAAGCCGCATCCTTCAATACGGAAACACTCTCAATATCATTGGGATTCAACGTATTCAAGTCACCTTCAATTCCATCTATCAATACCAAAGGATTATCCACAGAACCGTCACCAATTGAGCCTGTACCACGAATATTAAGATTCATCGTAGCATCCAACTGACCTCCGGCATTCGTCGTACTAAGATTCAATCCCGGGATGGCTCCTTGCAAAGCCTGAGTTACATTGGCCACCGGACGGGATTCAATGACTTCCGCTCCCACCATACTCACAGCACCTGTTACGTTTACTTTTTTCTGCGTACCGTAACCAACAACAACAACCTCATCCAAAGTTTTAGAATCTTCTTTCAATGTAACAAGAAGAGGTGTACCATTCCATTGTACCTCCAAGGTCTGATAACCGATAAACGAAACAATAAGTGTACTCCCTACGGAAACATTGTTGAGCGTGAAGTCTCCATCTATTCCGGTGGTCGTTCCGTTAAGCGCAGCTGTTAAAGCATTTGCGTCTTTTACTACTACCGATGCTCCAGGAAGGGTTTCCCCTTTAGAGTCTTTCACCACTCCTGTACATGTTCCTGTTTTTTGTTCGGACAATGTACTCATCGCTCTCTTTCCTGCCTTTGCATAGTTTCCTATACAAAGGAAAAAAGATAATAGCAGCATTACTGCTAATCCTAAGTGTTTTGTCATAATTAAAATTTTAAATTAAAAATCCTGTATAATGGTGTTAAAGTCCATCCTTAACTATCAAAACCTTTTTTCACCAACGTCATTCACTGCAAACCTATTTTCCTATACATGCCTGGTAAGCAGGTACATTTTAATCTGCCGTGAAACACCCGGAAAGATTTACTGTTTAAATTTTTTAGGGATATTTTTCTTCTCTAAACTTATTTAAAGAGGATTTCATAAAAATTAATAGTTAAAATAGACGTATCAGAATTTTTATTACATTTGCAATCGTATTCGATGTGTGAATAAGTATTTGTTAAAAAAGCATTTTTTTACGTATGTTTTTTTATTTATTTTTCTAACAAACATATAATCAATAATTAATATTAGTTATACCTGCTTACCAGACATGTATCTAAAAACGGGATTCAGAGTTGAATCCCGTTTTCTTTAATGACACAAAAGCCCCGTCCCTTTGTGTCAAATAACTGACATTTTTCTTTATTAAAACGTTTGCATTTACTATATTCGTCACGACATATTAATCTAAACAACTTATGGAAAAAATAAAATCAGCCGCGCAGTTGCAGGAAATCAGGAAACAGGCGCAGATAAAACTTGCTTTGCGGGAGAAAAGCAATACACTTACATCTGCTGAAACCTGCGGCTTGTCTGTCGGGACGCAGAAAATGCAAATACTGGTATGCGGAGGAACCGGATGCAAAGCTTCTGCCAGTCACACCCTTGCCTCCAATTTACAGGAAGCACTCAGCAACAGGAATCTGGAAGACGATGTAAAGGTGATTACGACAGGTTGTTTCGGCTTCTGTGAAAAAGGCCCTATCGTAAAGATTATACCGGATAATACGTTTTATGTACAGGTAAAACCGGAAGATGCTGAAGAGATTGTCCGGGAACACATCATAAACAGCCGGAAAGTAGGACGCCTGCTATACAAAAATCCGGAAACCGACGAACCTGTCAGCGACTCCAAGCACATGAATTTCTATAAAAAGCAGATGCGTATTGCCCTGCGGAACTGCGGATTCATCGACCCGGAAAACATTGAAGAATACATTGCACGCGACGGCTATGAAGCTCTTGCGCAATGTCTGACAACGAAACAGCCGGCAGAGGTAATCAACGAAATCAAGCTGTCGGGACTAAGAGGACGCGGAGGAGGCGGTTTCCCGACCGGCTTAAAATGGGAATTTGCCAGCAAATACCAGGCGGATCAGAAATATGTGGTCTGCAATGCAGACGAAGGAGACCCGGGAGCATTTATGGACCGTTCCATCATGGAAGGAGACCCCAATTCCATCATCGAGGCAATGGCCATCTGCGGATACAGCATCGGGGCAAGCATCGGACTGGTATACATCCGGGCAGAATACCCCTTGGCCATCCAGCGCCTTCAAACTGCTATCCGACAAGCCGAACAACTCGGACTGTTGGGCGACCATATATTAGGTACCGAATTTCACTTTTCCATCCGTATCCGCTACGGAGCGGGAGCATTCGTGTGCGGAGAGGAAACAGCACTTATCCATTCGATGGAGGGACAGCGGGGCGAACCGACCATCAAGCCCCCCTTCCCTGCCGAATCGGGGTATCTGGGAAAACCGACCAACGTCAACAATGTTGAAACGCTGGCAAACATCCCCGTCATTCTGACCCGCGGTGCCAACTGGTTCAATCAAATCGGAACGGAACGTTCAAAAGGGACGAAAGTATTTGCCTTAGCCGGAAAAATCAATAATGTCGGCTTGATTGAAGTGCCGATGGGGACTACATTAAGAGAGGTGATTTATGAAATCGGCGGAGGCATCAAAAACGGGAAGAAATTCAAAGCCGTACAAACGGGAGGTCCCTCCGGAGGCTGTCTGACGGAACAACACTTAGACACACCCATCGATTTCGACAACCTGTTGGCAGCAGGTTCCATGATGGGATCGGGCGGTATGATCGTAATGGACGAAGATGATTGCATGGTTTCCGTTGCCAAATTTTACCTGGACTTCACCGTAGAGGAATCGTGCGGGAAATGTACCCCCTGCCGCATCGGCAACAAACGCCTGTATGAGCTGCTGGACAAAATCTCCCAAGGCAAAGGCACCCTGGAAGACCTGACGACGCTGAAAAACCTGAGCCGGGTGATCAAGGATACGGCTTTGTGCGGTTTGGGACAGACATCCCCCAACCCCGTACTCTCCACTTTAGACAATTTCCATGACGAATATGTGGCACATGTCGTCGACAAAAAATGTCCGGCAGGAAAATGCAAATCCTTACTCACCTACTACATCCATCCGGAACTCTGCATGGGCTGTACGCTGTGTGCCCGCAACTGCCCGGTAGACGCCATTGTCGGAGAGCGCAAAGAGGTGCATTTCATCAATACATCCAAATGTATCAAATGCGGCAGTTGCCTGGAAAAATGCAAATTCAGTGCCATATCGGTGAAGTAAATCAAACAGAAAAACTATGGAACAAATGATAAAATTGCAAATAGACCGTCACACCATTGAGGTGGCCCAAGGGACAACACTGCTCAGCGCCGCCCAAAGCGCCGGAATCAACATACCGACGCTCTGCCACCTGGACATGAAAGACATGTGCATAAAAAACGCCCCGGCCTCCTGCCGGGTCTGTGTCGTGGAAATCCAAGGCAGGAAAAATCTGGCTCCGGCATGCGCTACACGCTGTGAAAACGGCATGATTGTACACACCAGCAGTCCCCGGGTGATGAATGCCCGGAAAACAGTGGTCGAACTTATTCTGTCCGACCACCCCAACGACTGCCTTATCTGCGCCAAATCGGGAAAATGCGAACTCCAGAATTTAGCTACCCGGATGAACATCCGGGAAATGCCGTTTGCAGGAGGCGCCACCTCCTCTCATAAATCCGAACATTCGGCATCCATTGTCCGGAATATGGACAAATGCATCTATTGCCGCCGTTGCGAAAGCATGTGTAACGACATCCAGACCGTCGGAGCATTAGCCGCCGTCAACAGAGGCTTTGTGGCAACCATTTCCCCGGCCTTCGGGAAAGCCCTCCGGGACTCTGAATGTACCTACTGCGGGCAGTGCGTGGCAGTATGCCCGGTAGGAGCACTCACAGAAGTAGACAATAGCAACCGTCTTTTGGCAGACTTGGCAGACCCGTCCAAAATAGTCATTGTCCAGACAGCTCCGGCTGTCCGGGCGGCAATGGGAGAAGAATTCGGACTTCCTGCCGGAACCTCCGTCACGGGAAAAATGGTGGCAGCCCTGCGGGAATTGGGCTTCTACAAAGTGTTTGACACCGATTTCGCTGCCGACTTAACGATTATGGAAGAGGGGACGGAACTACTCAACCGACTGAACCGTTTCCTGCAAGGAGCTCCGGATGTATGTATGCCGATTCTGACCTCCTGCTGTCCGGCATGGGTAAACTTTTTCGAACACCAATTCCCGGACTTGCTGAACATTCCTTCTACTGCCCGCTCCCCGCAACAAATGTTCGGCTCCATTGCCAAGAACTACTGGGCTGAAAAAATGCATATCAGACGGGAGGACTTAATTGTCGTATCCATCATGCCCTGTTTAGCCAAAAAGTACGAATGCTCGCGGGAGGAATTTAAGACAAACGGCGACCCGGATGTGAACTATTCTTTATCTACCCGGGAACTGGCTACTTTGATCAAGCGCGCCAATATAGACTTCCATGCCCTTCGGGACTCCGACTTTGATTCACCTTTAGGAGAATCCACCGGAGCCGGAGTGATTTTCGGGGCAACCGGTGGAGTCATGGAAGCAGCCCTCCGCACCGCCTATGAAATCCACACCGGGAAAACGCTGGAAAAAGTGGAGTTTGAAAACGTCCGGGGCTGGGAAGGCATCCGCAAGGCCTCCGTCAACCTCAACGGGTTTGAACTGAAAATCGGTATCGCACACGGTCTGGGGAATGC
>ERZ778517.1268-NODE-1268-length-19757-cov-4.358644_pt1 | contig 19757 bp, 17 predicted proteins | sample MGYA00510341_ERZ778517 | MGnify/ENA primary metagenome ERZ778517 (study PRJEB29527, sample SAMN07138964) | mouse gut metagenome | material: feces | host: mouse | place: China:Nanjing | collected 2016-01-25 ... | reverse complement strand
AGAGCGGGCAATTATGACAGGGATTACAAGGGTCAGTAAGGAATCGATTTTTTCGGATTTGAATAATTTAAAAGTAGTAACGACTACATCTACAAAATATGGAAATTGCTTTGGATTTACGGAAAGTGAGGTATTTGAGGCATTAGATGAATTTGGTTTATCCAGCGAAAAACAAAGTATAAAAAACTGGTACGATGGATTTACATTTGGCAATATAACAGATATATATAATCCGTGGTCTATTATTAATTATCTTGATACAGGCGTATTGGACACGTACTGGACGAATACCAGCTCTAACAATTTGGCCGGAAAGCTGATTCGGGAAGGCGAGCCGAAGCTAAAACAGGTATTTGAAAAGCTTTTATGTGGCGGCACATTGACTGCGGAGATAGACGAGCAGATTGTTTATGATCAACTGGAAAGTGACGGGCAGGCAATATGGAGTCTTTTGCTTGCAAGCGGATATTTGAAAGTGAAGGATTATAAGGTGCTTGCGGATGAGTATGGCGGTTGGAAGCCGCAGTATACGTTAGAGTTAACGAACTTTGAGGTCAGGGTAATGTTTCAGAAGATGGTCCGGGGGTGGTTTCGCCGCACAGTTACGAATTATAATGGCTTCATACAGATGCTGCTGCAGAATGATTTAAAATTGATGAATATATATATGAATAAGATGACGTCAGAAATTTTCAGTTATTTTGACACCGGAAAGAATCCTTCTGCGGCTGAGCCGGAACGGTTTTTTCACGGCTTCGTGCTTGGATTGATTGTGGAGTTATCCAACAGATATATCATAACATCTAACCGGGAGAGTGGTTTTGGAAGATATGACGTGCTGCTGGAACCTAGGAATCAAGGGGACGACGCGATGATTCTGGAATTTAAGGTACAGGATCCGGAGGATGAAAAAGAACTTTCCGATACAGTAAATGCGGCCTTAAAGCAGATTAAAGACAAAAATTATGCGGCGGCTCTTAAAGCAAAAGGGATTCCCCCAAATAATATCCGGAAATATGGCTTTGCATTTTGCGGTAAAAAGGTGCTGCAGATTAGAACTTTTATTGAAAATGGTCAGGAATTTGGCATTCCAAAATTGGATGTTTTACAAAAGCTGGCTGGTAAATTTGATCTGGATCATGAAACCGCAGAGCAAAAAATTAAGAAATTCTGGAAAAATTAAGATATAATGACTATTTGTGCGTCTGCCACATTTCGCGGTACTGGCTGGGGTATTCCTTCTGCCTTTAAGGAAGAACTGGATGAAAATAATACACAGGAGTACATTTCCCGGAATGAGCTCCAGAATAGAAGAGCTTTAAGAAAGCAACGTAGACGATGCGATTATAGGAAATACTTGCTAGAATATGTATGTTATAAATGAGCTGAATTTGCCGATATTAACTATAGACCTTGTAAAATTCCTTACTGTAAGACTGTAGCGGATAATCTTGACATAATTGGTGGCATGAATTATACTTATTTTGTGTTTAAGAAAGACAGCTTGCTTAAGGGAAAGACTTGATAGATATGGCAGCCATATTTATGGAGCCTATTTTTTGTGTGATAAACTATATGCTGATCTGATATCAGGAAAAGCAGAAGGGATATAAATATGAGAAAGACTCAGAAAAAGCAGGTAGAGGGACTGCTAAAAGATATTCAGGAAGGCCATAAAGAAATAAAAAAGAATCTTGAGCGCCGCATGCAGCAGCCTGCGATGGATGTCCTGACCCAGTGTCAGCAAAGCGCTATTGAACTGGGTAATCTGATAGAGGCGGCAGAGGGCGAGGGATTTGTTACCGTACTTAGCCTGGAGGAATATTGCGAGACTGTATTTCAGGCTTATGAAGAAGTGCTGCAGGATACAGATATTAATCCCAATAAGATCTATAAGCTGCTGAATAAATCAATGGTCAAAGCAGAGAACAGCATCAGGAATGATATCCGCTATAAAAGCGAAGCTGTATTCCTGCCTTATAAGGCTTCTATGTGGGATTCTTTGGAAAGTGTCTGGATGGCGGCGGACGCGGCTCCGGATTGTGAAGCATATGTGATACCGATTCCGTACTATGACAGGAATCCGGACGGAAGTTTTAAAGAGATGTATTACGAAGGCGCAAGTTATCCTGAATATGTACCGATAATAAAGTATGAGGAGTATGATTTTGATACTCACCGACCAGATATGATATTCATACATAATCCTTATGATAATATGAATTATGTTACAAGCATACATCCGTTTTTCTATTCGGAAAATCTGAAAAAGTTTACAGATTGTTTAGTATATATACCTTATTATTCTACGACAGGCGGCATGAGCGAAGGACAGACGCTGTGTCCGGCATATATGAATGCGGATTATATTGTGATACAGTCGGAGAAGTACAGAAAGTTTTTCGACCCGGGGATTCCGGATGAAAAGTTTCTCCCGCTGGGTTCTCCAAAGTTTGACAGCGTCATACATAAATGCCAGAATCCGCCCAAGCCGCCGGAAGAATGGCGTGAGAAGATGGCGGGAAAAAAGGTGTATTTTTACAATACAAGCATAAACGGAATGCTGGGAAATACAGAAGCATTCCTGAAAAAGATGGAGTATGTATTTGACACATTCCGCGGAAGGGAGGATGCATGCCTCCTCTGGAGGCCGCACCCGCTGCTTGAGTCAACCTTTGATTCTATGCGGAAAGAATACAGGCCGCTATACGACAAGCTGAAGAACAGGTTTATTGAAGAAGGGTTCGGTATCCTGGATTTGACTCCTGATATTGAAGATACGATAGCGCTCTGCGATGTCTACATAGGCGATTCTGGAACAAGCGTCACATCGTTGTTCGGGGTGGCAGGGAAACCGCTGTTTATCCTGAACAATCATATTCATGCACTTCCCGATGAAAATGACTGGCGGGGAGAAAAGATTGTTTGTCCGTATATGGATGTTCGGGGAAGAGCCAGATATCAGGTCAGGGATAATCAGCTGTGGTTTTCCGAAAATGATGATTTCCGGTATAAGTTTTACATGGATCTTGGGGTCGGCTATTCCGGGGGCGGTTATTATACCTATGCAGTTGAGATTGGAAATAAAATATATGTAATTCCGGGAAATGCCCATCATTTATTGATTATTAAGGATAAGAAGATAAAGAGGATTGAGCTGAAGGTAAAGTTTGGGCAAAGCGGGGCATTTTCAGGCTTTTGGTATAATGAAAGGTATCTTTTCCTGTTTCCGTTCCGGAACTCACAGCTTATCCGGTATGATATGAAAACGGAAAAAATCGGATATATAAACGGCATACAGCAGTTCTGGGTAAGGAATATAGGAGGAGAATGGCGCAGAGGCGGTGTAACCCAGTATGGGAATGGACTTATTTTTGCGTCTCCGGAGGACAATCAGTTCCTGTTCGTAGACGTTGACACGATGGAAGGGAAGGTTATGAGTAGCCATTCAGCCAGCAATCTGGGAACGATGACGATGGTGCCGGATGGGGAGAGCTTGTGGCTCCTGCCGCTGAACGGGATGGTGATAACGCACTGGAATCCAAAGACGGGGGAAGTAAAGGAATACGGAGACTTTCCGTTGGATTTCCGTTCTGTCAGGTTGCCTCAGGGAATCGAATGCAATGAAAGGCCCTTTGGAAATATCGTGATTTCTAAGCAAGATGGCAGAGAAAATATTGTACTCTCTCCATATTGGGGAAATATGTATCTTTCCCTTGACAGAGAAACCGGGGAAATGAAAAAGTGGGAACCACCGATGCAATTGGAAAGTGCTGGAAAGAACGAATATTTCATGTCATGGAGCCAGAGCGGCTTTATGATTCCGTTTTCGCAGAGGGGAAGCGCGGACTGCATGATATGGGATACTCCGGGGCGAAAGCTTTTTGATATCAATATTGATACGAAGGAGTATCAGGAAGTTCCAATCGCATATGACTATGATGATTTAAAGAAACAGGAACCGGGGTTTGCGGAAGAATCTGAGTGGATGCAGTACTGCTTGAAAGAAAGCGCATTCAACTCCCTGAAAGACCTGCTTGATGATAATATAACCGGGAATCAGTTTGATAAAGAGAGGCAGTTAAAAGCATTTGCGAAGATAAATGCCAATACGAATGGAACATGCGGCAGGAGTGTATATGAATTTGTGAAAGGGAAGAAATCATGACAAAGGTACTTACATATGGAACTTTCGACCTTTTCCATGAGGGGCATTACCGGCTGCTTGAGAGGGCGAAGGCACTAGGCGACTATCTGATCGTCGGCGTGACGACAGAAAAATACGATATGGAGAGAGGAAAGCTCAACGTCGTAGATTCTTTGCCTGTCCGCATGGAAAATGTGAGAAAAACCGGCTTTGTGGATGAGATTATTATTGAGGAATCATTGGGGCAGAAGGTCAGTGACATTCAGAAATATCATGTTGATATCTTCACGGTGGGCTCTGACTGGGTGGGTGTCTTTGACTATATCAGCGATTACTGCGAGGTGGTCTATCTGGAGAGGACAAAGAACATTTCCAGCACGATGCTCAGAGAGCAAAGGCAGCACATTCAGCGCATCGGCGTTGTCGGAACTGGCAGGATTGCCAACCGTTTTGTGCCGGAAGCGAAACTTGTGAGCGGTGTGAGTACGCAGGCCGTATATAATCCGCACAGGGAAAGCGCTGAAAGGTTTGCAGAGAAGTGGGAGATAGAGGCGTACAGTGATGCAGAAGTCTTTTATCAGGATGTGGATGCCGTGTATGTGGCGTCGCCCCATGAGACCCATTACGGATATGTGAAGGCGGCACTTGAGCGGGGAAAGCATGTGCTGTGTGAGAAACCGCTCGCGTTAAAGAAGGCAAAGTCAGAGGAGCTTTTCGTGTATGCGAAGGAGCATGGTCTTATCCTTATGGAAGGGATTAAGACGGCATATTGTTCTGGGTTCGAGAAGCTTTTGGGGATTGCAGGCAGCGGCGTCATCGGGAGCGTGCGGTATGTAGATGCATGTTTTACTAAACTTGAGGATGTATCGAGCCGGGAGCTTACGGATAAAAAATATGGCGGCAGTTTTACGGAGCTTGGCAGTTACTGTATGCTGCCAATCATAAAGCTTTTTGGACATAAATATGAAGACGTCCGATTTGATGCGGTACATAACGGTGACGGGCTGGATATCTTCACAAAAGCATCCTTTGTCTTTCCGCGCGGAATCGCGACGGCAACTTGCGGGCTTGGGGTGAAATCAGAGGGAAGGCTTTTGATAGCCGGTACGGAAGGATATATCGTGGCGGAAGCACCCTGGTGGAAGACGGCATATTTTGAGGTGCATTATGAAGACCCCTCCAGAGTTGACAAATATTCAGAGCGGTTCTTAAAAGACGGGCTTCGATATGAGATTAAAGATTTCGTAAATATGATAAATGGAAGAAACAACAGTGATTTTAAATTGACGAGGGGAGATTCCATCGCAATGGCGGATATTATGGAAAGATTCCTCAGACAGGAAGGGCGATAGAGTGAAACTATGGGCACACAGAGGATGCAGCCAGCGACATCCTGAGAATACGCTGCTTGCATTTGAAAAAGCGGCGGCAGTAAAAGGCTTAACAGGGATTGAGCTGGACATCCAGTTGACAAAGGATGGGGAGATGGTGGTCATCCATGATGAGAGAGTGGACAGGACGACGGAAGGGATTGGCTTTGTAAGGGATTACACTCTTTCGGAAATCAGGAGACTCCATATCTATGCGGGTGAGTCTAAAAGCCAGCAGATTCCGACGATTACAGAAGTGCTGGATTTGTTGGAGCCGGATTTAAGGGCCGGATTAAGGCTGAATATAGAATTAAAGAACGGTGTGTATTCCTATGACGGTATGGAAGAAAAGATTGTGGAATTAATCCGGAGGAGAGGACTGGAGAGACAGGTTTTGTATTCTTCGTTCTCTGCAAAGTCGCTGGCGAAGATGCGGAGGCTGGAGCCGGATGCGGAGTTGGGGATGCTGGACTCCAAGGTGTCCGACTGTCTGTACAAGTTAAGAGGGGTAGGCGCGGATGCTCTTCATCCGTTTTGGCGGGCGATGGACCTGCCAAGGGAAGAGCTTGAGGATTATCCCGTGAGGGCATGGATGGGAGGACATCTCTATCCGGAGAAACCTACGGGGACAAAGCTTAATATGGAGGCTTTGGAGCAGCAGGGGATTACGGATATCATATTGAATGAGCCGGAATGTTATTTGATATAGAGCATGGCAATTACCTTATATTTGATTGAGAGATAGATGATTTGAACCTTGACAATTTCATACTTATATCGATTTGATGGCAAATGCCTGATGCGTGGTATTATATACTGGCTTGCGAAAAAAATGTTTGCATGATAATATGAGATTACCAGCCTTTGAAGGGAGATTTGCAGACTATGGGGATGTATTTGAATTTGGGAAATGACGGATTCGTGTCGATTAGAAAGGGTCTTTATGTAGACAAAACAGGCCTTATTTCCTATATGAACAGAACATTGGGTACATCGGAGAAACTTACTTGTGTAAGCCGCCCCCGGAGGTTTGGAAAGTCTTTTGCTACAAAGATGCTCTGCGCGTATTATGATAAAAGCTGCGATTCAAGGGCGTTGTTTGAAGATTTAGAGATATCAGGGGATTCTTCTTTTGAAAAGAATTTGAACAAATATGATGTTATTTATCTGGATATTACATGGTTTCTTTCTATATGTGAAAAAGGCAGAAATGTTGTTGAATATATTCAGGAACAGGTCATAGAGGAGTTGGTCGGGGAATATCCGGATTTGAGTAATATGACTTCTCTTCCGTTGGCAATTTCCAAAATCAGCCAACGGACAGGGAGTAAATTTATCATTATTGTAGATGAATGGGATGCATTATTCCGTGAATCGAAAGAGAACGATGCTCTGCAAAAAGAGTACATTCAATTACTGCGGGGATTGTTTAAGAGCAGCCTTACAGATGGAATGATAGAGGCTGCTTATATGACAGGAATTTTACCGATTAAGAAGTACGGCACACAGTCTGCCATGACCGATTTCAGGGAATATACCATGACATCTCCGAAAAAACTTGCAAAGTATACGGGTTTTACCGAGCCGGAGGTAAGAGCGCTGTGTAAGACATATGATATGGATTTCGTAGAAACAAAAAAATGGTATGACGGTTATTCTTTTAGGGGGGGGGCAGAATCCATTTATAATCCAAATGCCATTGTACAGGTGATGCAAAACGGCGAATTCGGAACGTATTGGACAGAGACGGAAACTTATGAATCCTTGAAACTCTATATTGATATGGATTTAGACGGGCTAAAACAGGCGATTGTGTCCATGCTTGGCGGAGAGCGTTATCCGATTGACATCAGGACTTTTCAAAATGACCTGACGAGTATTAACAGTAAGGATGATGTGCTGACGCTATTGGTGCATTTGGGATATCTGGCCTATGAGATATCTTCAAAGTCAGTCTATATACCCAATGAGGAGGTGCGGCAGGAATTTATCAGGGCAGTGCGGCATGGAAAACATAAAGAGATAGCGGAATTGCTTGCATCGTCTGATAAGCTGCTGTATGATACATTGGCGATGGATGCAGAAAGCGTTGCGACAGCAATAGAGAAATTCCACAGTGCATCGACAGCACCTACTTTTTATAACAATGAACAGGCGCTCAGAAGTGTGATACGGTTTGCATATATCAGCTGTATGGAAGAGTATATGGATGTACAGGAATTGCCATCTGGAATTGGTTATGCAGATGTGGTGTATCTGCCTAAAAGGAACTCTGATAAACCAGCGATGGTGATTGAGTTGAAATGGAATAAGGATGCAGAAAGCGCAATCAGGCAAATTAAAGAGGGCAGTATCCGCAGGTTTTAGAAAGGTATGGCGGCGATGTTTTATTAGTTGGAATAAATTACGATGAAAAAACGAAGAAACATGAGTGTATCATAGAAAAATATCATAAATAAAAAATGGAAAGAATGAAGATTCCCGATATGAGTATGAAAGTTTAGAAACAGGATGCTTATGTCGGGAGTTTGTTTTTTTAGAGATACAGGCATCTGAAATATGTTTGACAATTACCTTTATATTTGGTTGATAGATAGATGATTTGAACCTTGACAATTTCATATTTTACATTAGGTTTTATGACGCGCTTTCTTTACAGAATCTGAGTGCAATGGTAGAAATGGGTATAACTATCCAAGACATTGTTGCATGACGGGGAGGTGCAGGGATATAATGCGGTACTTTAACACAGAGGGGTTGTGTATGCCGAAAGAACATTATATGGTGCGGCTTGACGACAGACTGGAAAAGATTAAAAGGTTGTATGTAGACCGCGGGAAATACTTTGTAATTAACAGGGGAAGGCAGTATGGAAAGACGACAATGCTTAGAGCGTTGGCAGAGTATCTGAAGGATGATTATATTGTTGTGTTCATAGATTTTCAAAGAATCGGCACAGAAGAATTTGCAAACGAGAAAACATTTGTATGTGCGTTTGCGGAGGCTTTTTTTACGGCTTTTCCGGGTGGGATAAAAGAGGATTGGCTGAAACAGTTAGAAGAGTTTGCGGATGATAAGTCATTTGGATGTTTAAGGGAATTGTTTTGTCAATTAAGCAGGTATGCGAGACTGCAGATAGACCGATTGTTCTGTTGATTGATGAAGTAGACAGTGCATTGAGAAATCAGGTTTTGGTTGATTTTCTTGCACAGCTCAGGGAGGGTTACATGAGAAAGGAAAAGGGAGATGCTTTTCAATCGGTGATTCTGGCAGGAGTGCGTGATATCAGGAATCTTGCGGAGGAAATATGCCCGTATGCAGAATATCGGTGCGGAAGTCCATGGAATATCGAGGCAGAATTTGAGATGGATATGAGCTTTTCGGTGACGCAGATTGCAGATATGCTAGAGGAATACGAAACAGATCACCGGACAGGGATGAATATCGCAGAAGTTGCAGAGGAGATATACCAGTATACTTCCGGGTATCCGTATCTTGTCTCAGCGATATGTAAATATCTTGATGAAGATATTCCTGACAGGAAAGGGTTTGAAGATGTTTCAAGTGTGTGGAATAAAAAGGAAATGGCAGAAAAAGTAAAAATGTTGCTGAATGCAAATGTTCCGTTATTTGGCAGTATGATGCGGCATGTCGGGGAGTATCCTGATTTGAGGCAAATGTTGTATGCGATGCTATTTCAGGGAGAGAGAATCTCTTATAATCCGGACAACAGTGCGATAGAGCTTGCGTGTATGTTTGGTTATGCGGTTGACGATAACGGGAGTGTGCAGGTGGCGAATCGTATCTTTGAGACGCGGCTTTACAATTACTTTTTGTCAGAGGAAGAGCTGTCAAGCGCGATGAGCAGGGCGGCAAAAAGAGAAGGCAGTCTTTTCGTCCGTAACGGGATGCTTGATATGAAAAAGGTATTGGAAAAATTTGTGGAGTATTTTACAGACATTTACAGTGAAAATGATGAAAAATTCATTGAAACCTATGGGCGCAAATTTTTCTTGCTATATCTTAGGCCAATCATAAATGGCAAAGGGAATTACTACATTGAGGCGTAAACAAGGGATGCAAGGAGCACGGATGTAATCGTGGATTATGCCGGGGAGCAGTTTATCATAGAGATGAAGATCTGGCATGGGAACGAGTATCATGAGCGCGGGGAGCAGCAGCTTGCGGAGTATCTGGATTATTACCACCAAGAGAAAAGGTATATGCTCAGCTTTAACTTTAATAAGAAGAAAGAGACAGGGGTAAGGACGGTTGCAGTTGGGGATAAGATAATTGTGGAGGCAGTTGTGTGACAGGTTGGGATTTTTAAACTGGTGCGAACAGCTTAAATGATTAAAAATTAAATAGAAATGAAGAAATCTGATGTAAAGTATGAGATTGTCGTATTTTGCATCAGATTTTTGTTGGTATGAAAGACGGAGATGTGAGACAATGAAGCAAAAATATGTATGAGAGTTTTAGCCAATATATTTTTATATGTATAGATAATGGTAATTATGAGGAGCAAGGTATATGCCAGAATGTAAAAATAAAAAAGGTTATAATCTTTCGAGAGATGAATTAAAAGAACTTCAAATGATTGAAGTTGAGATGCTTGTTGAAGTTGATAGAATATGTAAAAAATGTGATATAGCATATTGCATATCGGCGGGTACTTTATTGGGAGCAGTTAGGCATAAAGGCTTTATTCCGTGGGATGATGATGCGGATGTAGCGTTTCTCAGACCGGAATACGAAAAATTTCGAATTGCGTGTGAAAAGGAATTGGATAAGGAAAGATTTTACTTTCAGGACTATCGAAATACGCCGGGTTATCGTTGGGGATATGGGAAACTAAGGAGGAAAAATACTGGGTTTGTTCGTTTAAACCAAGAACATATGCCGTATGAACAAGGTATTTTTATAGATATAATGCCGTATGACAATGTGCCTGATGCATATTTGTTTCGGAAATGGCATAATCTGCGTTGTTTTTTATATCGCAAAATGTTTTGGGCACCGCTTGGGAAACAACAAGAGAAGGGGTTAAAAAAATTTGCATATGAAATATTGGACAAGATTCCGGATAAAAGAATATACAATTCGTTTGCACGATTTATAAAACGCAGTGATAAGAAAACAACAAAGCGGATACGAATACTTTCTTTCCCAGTTCCGGGAAATGAAAATGGTTATTTAAGGAGTTGCTTTGAGACATTAATTCCCATGGAGTTTGAAGGTATTTTGCTGGATGGAATGAAAGACTATGATACATATCTTAATTATAAATATGGAGATTATATGAAACTTCCGCCGGCAAATAAAAGAAAAATACATCCTGTATCAAAATTAAGGTTATTAGGTTCTAGTGAGGATAATTTATGAAAAAAATTATTGGGTTTACTGCCGGAACATTTGATATGTTTCATATTGGACATCTAAATTTGATTAAAAATGCAAAATCAAGATGCGATTATTTAATAGTTGGTGTAAACTCAGATGAATTAGTGCAGGAATATAAAGGGAAAAAGGCTGTTGTGCCGCTAGAGGAACGAATGGAAATTCTCCGGGCATTGCGTTTTGTGGATGAAGTTGTGCCGATAGATTCACTTGACAAAAAAGTAAGCTGGAATAAAAAACATTATGATTTATTATTTATTGGTGATGATTGGAAGGGAAATCCTAGATGGGAGAAAACAGCAAAGGAAATGCGGGATTACAACGTTGAAACTATTTTTTTACCCTATACGAAAGGAACAACATCTACCATGTTAAGAGAAAAGCTAATAGATTTTTGAGTGGTCTTGCGGATAAAATATATCTTTATGATATAAAAGAATAAATTGGGATGGTAGAATCTAAAATGCAAAATGAAGAAATATTTTTAGATTTAGATAAGTGCAATCTATATTTTGCAAAAAAGCATATATTTGTATTCGGAACGGGAGTAGATGCTGAACAGTTCGTAAAGAAAGTGTCAAGTGATATTTATATCATAGCGCATATTGATAATAACCGTTCTGGTAAAGGACATTACTTTTATGGCAAAAATATTATTGGTTTAGAAGAGTGTTTAGAACAAAGAGATAATAAGCAGCCTATTATCGTCTGCAGTTATCGATATGCAAAAGAAATATCTAATCAACTGGCTAAGTTTAAATTAATGCCGGGAATTGACTTTTTTGTATGGGATGATATGTTTTTGTTTCATTATGATATGAACACAAAAAACTATATTTATTTTTTAAGTAATATATGGAAGAAATATGATAAAGAGAGTTGCAAAAATAAAATTTTAATTCCATTTGATAACAGGCATGATTTAATGTCTACAATTTATGCATATTGTTCAAATTTTTTTGCTGAAAAATTTGATGCTGAAATTGTTGCTTATTTTCGAAAGGGTTCAGATTGTTCGAATGTTTCAGAGGTGATTGAGTCAATATACAAAGCATTTAATGTAAAAGCGGTCGTAAACACAAAATTGAATAAAGAACAGCAGTGTGAGGCTGAAAAGATATTAGTTGTTCTCTGGGAAGGTTTGTATACATGGGAGGACTGGAAAAAGATTACTATATATGGAATACATTTTGGAACTACTATAATGCGTGACTTTTTGCGGGAGTATATTCCAGACTTTGATTTAAGGTCTAGGAAAATGTATCATTTTTTAAAGAAAACAATACAAACAATTGTATTTTGGTATCATTACATTTTTGAGAATGATGTTAAGATTGTTTTGTTAGCAGATGGTGTTACATGGGATGGTTATATTAGAGACATCGCAATTACGAAAGGAATACCAACATATGCTTTATGTTATAAAATGGCAAAGATGACATTAGACTATTGCGACAGGCCATCATATCCCTATTTTAAGGAGATGTGGAAACAATTAACTCGTGAAGAACAGGAATATGGGATAAAATGGGCAAAAGAGCATATAAAACGGAGATTATGCGGAGGAACGGAAGAGGTTTCTTATGCAGACAAAAAAAATTTTGTTTTTGCAGAAGGCATAAAGGAAAATATTCGTGTATTGAACGACAACGATAAAATAAAGATTATTATTTGTCCGCATGTGTTTGAGGAAGATGGCTATTGGTGCGGAGAACATATATTTGATGATAATCAATTTGCATGGTTATGCCATTTGGGAGAGCTTTCTGAAAAAACGCCGGAATATGACTGGTATTTAAAGATGCATCCTTCTGCAAAAAGAAGAGACATAATTATCATTGATATGTTGTTGGAGAAGTTTTCTCCCATAAACAAAATACCCTCTAATATTTCACCGATACAATTAAAAGAAGAAGGTGCAGAATTTGCACTTACAATATATGGGTCAATTGGACATGAATATCCTGAGATTGGAATACAAGTAATTAATGCAGGAATTAATCCGCATTGTGCATTTGATTTCACTTGGAATCCGAAAACGAAGGAGGAGTATGATAATCTCATTTTAAATTTGGGAAATTTGGGGAAAAAGAGGGATGAAGAAGGCTTGTATCAATTTTATAGTTTGAATTATCTTTATTATAATTGGGATTATATACCGTATCGTACTTTGTTTTTTGAGAATCCTTTATTGTCTATGGATATGTTAGAGCTTCAAGTTAATGGGAAAGAGCTTGGTTCGTGGAAATATAAAATCTATATAGAGGAATGGACAGAAGAAAGACATGAAAGAATTCTTTTCAAATTGGACAAGATATTTAAAAAAATGGATGGATGGAGTCCGAAAATATTATATAGAAGAAAAGAAAGGGCAATAGAGCAAATAGAATGAAAGTATTATCTGTAGTGTGGAAAATATATGATGATAGGTTGCAGGAATTTTCTAATGATACAAACGGATTGATTGTGGTACGTGATATATGCGAATATATTGGAAGGCGCATAGAGTCTTATTTGTTATTAGGAAAAGCGTTCCTGACGGGTATAAAGTTAGGGAATATCCATATTGTTGATTCGGAAAGTATAGCAAAAAGATTTCCAACAAAATCACACCTTGAAATTATGTCAGAAGCTTTTAAGCAGGCATTGTCTGACATTCAGCCAGATATAGTGCATTTTCATGATTGCGGCGATTTTTGCAGAGCATGTATTAAAATATGTATAGAACGGGAAGTGCCATATGTTTTTACGGCACATGGTTTTATTGCAAAAAACCAAACAATATCATCATCATATGATAGAGAGATTGCCTGGCAGGAGGAAGTGTATACAACATCTGACATTAATATAGTGGCAGTAGGTAAGGGGATTGCTCATAAAATATACGGTGATTATCCTGAGTTGAGGGATGGACATTTGCATGTTATACAAAATGGAACAACTTTTAGAGCAGAAAAAATAATTAGTGATTTGAAGTTCAAATTGGGCTTACAGGAGAAAAAAATTTTAATCTGTCCGGGAAAACTAACAAAACGAAAGAATCAAATTCAAATCGTAAAAGCATATAAACGCTTACCACAGTCTGTAAGTAAAAATATTGGAATTATTTTTTGTGGAAACGACCGATTGGATGGAGAACTGCAGAAAGCAATACAAGCAGCTGGAATAGAGGAATCTTTAAAATATGTCGGAGCGGTAAGCAGCGAGAAGATGAAAGAGTATTATTCTATTTCCAGCGGTATGATTACAGCAAGTTTTACAGAAGGGCTGAGCATCGCGGCATTAGAGACAGTAGCATATGGATTGCCGGTGGTTATGTTTTCTGATCTTGAATGTGCTGCAGATTTAAATAATGAACATGTTTCTTGTTTGGCCGAACAGCGGACAGATGAAGCACTGGCGGGAGCAATTGAGAAATGGGCAGAAAAAGAGTGGGATAGAGATATCATTTTAGAATTTGCCTCTCAGTTTTCTATGGAAAAAGTTGCAGATGAATATATAGATTATTATGAAGATATTTTAAGACGCACCAAATAATGAGTAATTGATTCATTTGGAGTATATAGATGGGAAATGAAGAAATAAAAAAATATGCGGGATATCCTGATATGACAATAGTGGAAGCTATGCAGAAAATCGACATTACGGGCAGAGGGATATTGTTTATTATAAACGGAAAAAACCAATTAATAGGAACGCTTACAGATGGGGATATACGCAGATGGCTTATTAAAACAGGTAATCTAACAACAAGTATATCTGAGATTATGTGTTATCATCCGTGTTTTCTTATGGATATACACAGAACTCAGGCGATGGAAAAAATACTTCAAAAGAAAATACGGGCGCTGCCGATTCTCGATGAAAGACACCAAATTGTAGATATTATATTTAATTCATACAGTGAAAAGGAAAATTCTCTTCAAGTCTCGGAAGTGCTGAAGAATGTGCCTGTTGTAATTATGGCAGGTGGTAAAGGAGAACGCTTGTTGCCTTATACATATGTACTTCCAAAGCCGTTAATTCCAATTGGAGATAAGCCAATATTGGAGCGTATTATAGATCAGTTGTGTCGGCTTGGATGTAGGAAATTGTATCTTGTCCTTAATTATAAAAAAAATATGATTAAAGCGTATTTTAATGAATCTGATCATAAATATGAGATTTGTTATATTGAAGAAGAAGAACCATTAGGTACTGGCGGAGGCTTGGCATTGTTAAAAGATAAGATTAAAGGTACTTTCATTTTATCAAATTGTGAGATTTTAATAAATGATGACTTTCTTAATATATATGACTTTCATAAAAATAGTGGAAATAAAATCAGTATGATATGTTCTTTGAAAAATTTTAAAATACCTTATGGTATTGTCCATCTGGGGTCTGGGGGAACGATTGAATCGATGGAAGAAAAGCCAACGATATCTTTCTTTACAAATACAGGGTGTTATGTCATGGATTCGGATATTTTGGATGAAATATCAATGGATACTCCGATTAGCGTTCCGGAAATCATTGGTGAATATCAAAAGAAAGGAAATGAGGTAGGCGTATATCCAATAAATGAATCAAAGTGGTTGGATATGGGGCAATTAGATGAATTGGAAAAAATGAAAAAAAAATTTGGAGAACTATAAAATGAAAAAGATGGTTATAATCGGAGGCGGAGGTCACGCAGAGAGTGTAATAGATAGTATCCGGCAAAGGGAAGAATACGAAATTGTCGGATATACCGATAGAAGTAAAATGAAAATGGAATCCCCTTATCTGGGTACTGATGATGTGTTACAAGAGATATTTGAAAAAGGGGTTCATTATGCGGCGATTTGTGTGGGTTATCTAGGGAAAAGTAACATCAGAGATAAGTTGTATAGAACTGCTAAAAATATTGGCTTTCAATTGCCGGTAATTATTGATAAAACAGCTATACTTGCAGAAGAGACATTAATAGGAGAAGGAAGTTATGTAGGAAAAGGTGTAATAATTAATGCAGGGAGTACAATAGGGAGGATGTGCATTGTAAATTCAGGAGCAGTAATTGAACATGGAAATGAAATAGGGGATTTTACACATGTATCTGTTAACGCAGTGCTTTGTGGAAATGTTTTGGTCGAGGATCATGTTTTTGTAGGCGCGAATGCGACGGTTATTCAAGAATTGAGTATACATGCCCACAGCACAATAGGAGCGGGGGCTGTTGTTTTAAAAGATATTTCGGAAAAAATGAATATTTATGGGGTATGGAATAATAAATGAATAAAGGATACGGCAGGACGAAAAGTTTGAAAATATTGTTTGGAAGTGTAGTATATGGAAAAGCAGAAAAATATTTGCCCGCTTTCTTCTCATCTATGAACAGACAAACAAATGGTAACTTTTCTGTGCTTTTAATAAATGATGATATTAATTCAGTTGAATTACAAAAAATGGTATCAAGATATTCTTTTGAGGCAGAGATTCTTCATATGCCAGGCAAAACGCCAGTGCAATTAAGGATAGAATTATTAAAAAGTGCAAAATACAGACAAGCGGACTTATTGATAATGGGAGATTCCGACGACTATTTTTCCGATACCCGTGTAAAAAATATAGTAGATAAATATATGGAAAAACCAGATAGTGGATTTTACTATAATGAATTGACAGATATTTTCGGAAGAAAAATTATGCCGGAACTTCCGAAATGTATACACCGTTTTGAAGAGATTGGAGAGTATAATTTTCTTGGATTATCTAACACGGCTTTGAATATGAATAAAATTAGTTGCGAATTTATCGATTCTTTGAGAGAATATCATGGTGAGATTTTTGACTGGTATTTATTTTCAAGGCTACTGTTGGAGGAGATATACGGTGTAAAAGTGGATGGATGTTCTACAATATATCGCCTGCATGAGAACAATATTGCAGGAATTCAGGACTTTAATCAACAAAATATAAATCGTGAAATCGAGGTAAAGCGCAAGCATTATAATAGCTTAAGAAAGTATGATTTATATTATGAAAAAAAATATGATCAATATCAGCATTTAAAAGAATGTGAACGTTTAGCGAATCAAACAGAGCATTTTTGGTGGAATTTATTGAGTTGTATAGAGGAGGGAATAGATTATGAGTAAAGATACATTGCGTGAAAATTTTTGGAAAGGTGAATTTGGAAACGAGTATACTGATAGAAACAGGGGGGGGGGTGGATATGATAGCATGCAGAGTTGGCAATTTAGCAAAGTGCTTGGCAAGAGCGGATTATATTACCAGTTCTTTGGAGATTGGAAGTAATATTGGTTATAATGAAATAGCATTACAAAAATTGTATCCAAATATAAAGATGGATGTTGTTGAAATTAATAAAAAGGCGGCAGAAGAATGTGGAACAATTAAAAATGTGAGGGTGCATAATACTTCTATATATGATTTTGACGGTATGGATAAGTATGATCTTACATTTACAAATGGAGTATTGATTTATATTGACCCTGATAAATTAGATTTTGTATATGAAAAACTTTATTTTTACAGTAAAAAGTATATTTTGATTATAGAGTATTATAATCCGGTTCCTGTGAATGTAACTTACAGGGGGCATGACGGGCAATTGTGTAAAAGAGACTTTGCAGGAGAGATGTTGGAAAAATTTTCCGATATTACTCTGTTGGATTATGGATTTGTTTATCACAGAGATAAAGCTTTTCCAATGGATGATTTTAACTGGTTTTTATTGGTGAAAGGATAAGGTGTATGTTGGCGATTATTCCTGCAAGAGGAGGATCGAAAGGCCTCCCGGGAAAGAACATAAAATATTTAGGAGATAAGCCGTTGATTGCTTACACTATAGAAGCGGCGTGTGCTTCAAGATTTGTAAGCCAAGTAATTGTGAGTACGGATGACAGAGAGATTGCGGAAACTGCAGAAAGATATGGGGCAGAGATTCCTTTTTTAAGGAATAAGGAATTGGCAGCAGATGGTAGTTCAGCAGTGGATGTGTATTTAGATGTTATAGAGCGATTGGGCACAGAGTACATTAAACAACCGTTTATAGTATTGCTTCCGACAACACCATTTCGAACAGCAAAGCATGTTGACGAAGCGTGTAAGTTGTTTAATAGAGAAAGGGCAAAAACTTTAGTATCAGTGGTGCGGGCAGAGGTTCCAGCCAGTTGGTATCTGCTTGTTAATAAAGAGGGATTATTATGTTCTGCGAATTATGGATTAAAAAATGGCATTCTTTTTAATCGACAGAATAATTGGAAGGAATATATTCCCAATGGGGCTATTTATATATTAGATTACCATTTATTAAAAGAAAAAAGGACCTATTATTGTGAGCGAACGATTCCATATATCATGAATAGGAGAGATTCTGTTGATATTGATACATTGGAAGACTTTGAATATGCGGAATTTATCTTACAAAGGAGAAAGAACATGAGGGGGGAATATAGTGTTTGATTATTCTAAGTTATTAAAAAATAATGTAAAGCCATATATCATAGCTGAGATAGGAGCAAATCATAATGGAGATATGGAATTAGCTAAAAGAATAATTGATGAGGCTGCTTGTTGCGGTGCTGACTGTGTGAAGTTTCAATCCTGGACAAAGGAGTCTATTTTTTCCAGAAAAACCTATGATGATAATTTTTTCCTAGGAGATGATTACCGAAACAGGGATGATTACTCTTTGGAACAAATAGTTGACAGATACCATATTAATGAGGAGAAACATGCAGAATTAAAGGAGTATTGTGATAAAGTCGGAATCGATTTTAATTCAACTCCATTTTCAAGAAAGGAAGTTGATTTACTGGTTGATGAATTAAATGTGCCGTTTGTTAAAGTTGCGTCTATGGACTTGAATAATATTCCGTTTTTAAAGTATATAGCAAAAAAGAATAAACCGATTATTATGAGCACAGGGTTATGTGGAATGACAGAAATAAATAATGCGGTCGAATGTTTGGAATACGCTGGATGCAGTGAGATTGTATTATTACATTGCGTTTCGATTTATCCGCCTAAAGACGACGAAGTGAATTTAAACAATATAGATATGTTAAGAGAAAATTACGGATACCCGATAGGCTATTCAGACCATACTATTGGCATCACTGCACCAATAATGTCACTGGCAAAAGGGGTAAAAATAATAGAAAAGCATTTTACGCTTGATAAGGATATGGATGGATGGGATCATAAAATTTCAGCGAATCCATACGAACTAAAAACGATTTGTGAGGCGGCAACAATAGGATATAAAATGCTCGGAAGTTATCGAAGACTGGTTAATGAAAGCGAGGAAAGACGAAATGCATTCCAAAGGAGTATAGTTGCCGCAAGAAAGATAAAAAAAGGCGAAATAATTCATATGGAAGATATTGATTTTAAAAGACCGGGCGATGGGATCTCTCCACAGTATTATGAGTTTATTCTTGGGAAATCTGCAAAGAAGGATTTAGCTTATGATGAAATTATTCAACTGCAAGATTTTTAAGAAGGAGGATGTGTAATTGAGCAAAGATGTTTATGTAGTGCATTGTATTGATACGGAGGGTCCTCTGTATGAAACTATGGATGCAACCTTTGAGCGTCTAAAAGAGATTTTTGGCGTGGAGATGGAGGCATCTATGGAAAACTTGAAAAGGATTCAGCGTGGTGAAGTAGACTTAAACGGAATAGAAACTCTTGTTGCAGATGCTTTTGCACCTAAACGCATTGAAACATTGCAAACATGGGATCAGATAGACCAAGTATTGGATGAGTTGATGTCAGAACAGTTTCGGAATCAATTGACTGATTCTGGTGGGGGTGGGTGGGTATATAACTGGTTTTGCATGGATCATGTA
>ERZ778517.1237-NODE-1237-length-20289-cov-3.828408_pt1 | contig 20289 bp, 14 predicted proteins | sample MGYA00510341_ERZ778517 | MGnify/ENA primary metagenome ERZ778517 (study PRJEB29527, sample SAMN07138964) | mouse gut metagenome | material: feces | host: mouse | place: China:Nanjing | collected 2016-01-25 ... | reverse complement strand
CGCCGTCGTTGAATTTGCGCATGTGGAGCTGGCATGTGGTGATGCCCTGCACGGGGCCGTGGGGATGGCCGTTGATATATAGCGAGCACATGCCGCAGATGCCTTCGCGGCAGTCGTTGTCAAATACGACGGGTTCTTCGCCTTTCTCTACAAGCTGCTGGTTGAGCATGTCGAGCATCTCGAGGAAGCTCGAGCCGGTAGAAACGTTGTCGAGCGAGTAATTGACGAACTGTCCTTTCTCTTTGGGACCACGTTGACGCCAAATTTTCAGTTTTACGCTGATTGTATGTTCCATTATTTTTGATTCTTTGGTAGCCGCGCCGGCCGGGGCCGACACAGCCGCGTGGTTTGATTAGGATTTGTAGTTACGGGTCTGTACCTGGATAGCTTCATACTTGAGAGGCTCCTTGATGAGGATGGGCTTCTCGGTATCGCCGGTATATTTCCAGCAGCTGACATACATGTATTTGTCGTCGCGACGTGCAGCTTCGCCGTCGGCGGTCTGGTATTCTTCGCGGAAGTGTGCGCCGCACGACTCGTTGCGGTTGAGGGCGTCGATAGCCATCATACGTGCAATGACGAGGAAGTCTTCGAGACGGAGGGCTTTTTCGAGCTCGGTGTTGAGGTCGTCGGCCTTGCCTACGACGCGGAGGTCGGTATAGAACTCTTTACGCACCTCTTCGATTTCGCCGAGAGCCTTAACGAGGCCCTGGAGTGTACGGCCCATGCCGACGAGGTTCCACATCACGTGACCGAGACGTTTGTGGATTTCATCGGGGCTCTTTGTGCCCTTGATATCCATGAGTCGCTGTATGCGCGAACGCACGTCGGCCTCGGCTTTGTCGAACTCGGGATGGCTGGTGTCGAATGTCGAACGGGCAACTTTGATTTGGTCGCTGAGGTAGTTCTGCATCGTATAGGGAAGCACGAAATAACCGTCGGCAAGACCCTGCATGAGTGCCGAAGCACCCAGGCGGTTTGCACCGTGGTCAGAGAAGTTACATTCACCGATAGCGAAGAGGCCCTTGACCGAGGTCTGAAGCTCGTAGTCTACCCAGATACCGCCCATGGTGTAGTGGCTTGCAGGGAAAATCATCATAGGAGTCTCGTAGGGGTTGTCGTCGCTAATCATCTGGTACATGTCGAAGAGGTTGCCGTAGCGGTCGCGAACGACATCGGCACCAAGACGGTCGATTGCGTATTTGAAGTCGAGGTAGACGGCGTTGCCTGTACCTACGCCGAAGCCGGCATCGCAACGCTCTTTGGCAGCGCGGCTGGCAATGTCGCGGGGGCATAGGTTACCGAATGCGGGATAGCGACGCTCGAGGTAGAAGTCGCGGTCCTCGTCGGGAATATCGGTAGGACGTTTCTTACCGGCGCGGATAGCCTCGGCGTCTTCTTTCTTTTTGGGTACCCAGATACGGCCGTCATTGCGCAGCGACTCGCTCATAAGTGTGAGCTTCGACTGGTCTTCGCCGTGTACGGGGATACATGTGGGGTGAATCTGTGTGAATGCGAGGTTGGCAAGGTATGCACCCTTCTTGAAAGCCTGGATAGCGGCAGAGCCGTTGCAGCCCATAGCGTTGGTCGACAGGAAGAATGCGCGGCCATAACCGCCGGTGGCAAGGACGACAGCGTGTGCTGCATAGCGCTCGATTTCGCCGGTTACAAGGTTGCGGACAATGATACCGCGTGCACGGCCGTCGATGATAACGATATCGAGCATCTCGCGGCGTACGAAGCTGCGGACAGTGCCTTTCTGAATCTGGCGGTTGAGCGAGCTATACGCACCGAGAAGGAGCTGCTGGCCGGTCTGGCCCTTGGCATAGAATGTACGGCTCACCTGTGCGCCGCCGAACGAACGGTTGGCGAGGAGGCCGCCGTATTCGCGTGCGAAGGGGACGCCCTGTGCAACGCACTGGTCGATAATGTTGTTAGAAACCTCGGCAAGACGGTAAACGTTTGCCTCGCGCGAACGGAAGTCACCACCTTTTACTGTATCGTAGAAAAGACGGTATACAGAGTCACCGTCGTTCTGGTAGTTCTTGGCTGCATTGATACCGCCCTGTGCAGCAATCGAGTGAGCGCGGCGCGGGCTGTCCTGTATGCAGAAATTGTATACGTTGAAGCCCATCTCGCCAAGAGTAGAAGCGGCCGATGCGCCGGCGAGGCCGGTACCGACAACGATGATGTCGAGGTTGCGCTTGTTGGCAGGGTTTACGAGGTGCTGATGAGCTTTGTAGTTGGTCCATTTCTCAGCGACAGGACCTTCGGGGATTTTCGAGTCAATCGTGTACTCAGGCATGTTGCCGCTTTCGATGTCGGCGTATTCGTGCATGATAGGTGTTGAATCAATCATGCCCTCAAGGTTGGTTGTTTGTGCCATATCTCTGAGTGATTATTAGTTTATTGAATCTGTTTGAGCTTCTTCGGCAGCGGGAGTCTCGACTGCTTTGGGAGCGGCCTGGGCCTTGGCATAATCTGTGCGCTGCTGAACGAACTGGCCGAACTGACCGATTTGCTGCAGATACTGACCTGCATTCTTGCAGTCGGGAGCCTGCTTTGCAGCGGCGTCGCTGATAGCATTTGCTGCAGTTGAGTAATACTCGCCACGGTCAACAAAGAAAGTCGTAGCTGCGAGGGGGTCGGTCTGGTCGAGTGTAGATGTCTCAAGCTGGAACTCCTCGATAAGTTCCTGTGCGCGTTCGTTCCAATACTCGGCATACTGCTCCTGGAGTGCCGGAGCGGTAAGGAAGTACTGTTTCTTGGCCTGGACGGTGAAGAGGACGGCCTGGGCGACGAACAGGAGAACCACGATAGAAGTCCACCAGCAAGCAATTGCCTTGAGGCGCGGCAGCCAGATATTGCCGTTCCAACCGATAGTCTGGAACATCGACCAGAAACCGTGGTTCATGTGGAACCAAAGGGCCACGAAACCGATGATGTAGATAACGGGGGTCCACCAGTTTTCAAAAGCAGCCTGGAGGAAGAGTGTGCCAAACTCGGGAGCAGTGGGTGCACCGTTTACCTGGGGAAGAACCGACAGTTCGTGCGACATAAGCTCCTGGAGCTGCATCTTTGCCCAGAACTGGATAAGGTGCACAACCAGGAAGGCAAGCACTACGATACCGAGTACGAGCATGTTCTTCGACGACCATTCAACGCCGGGATAGTGAGCGTTGACAGCATAGCGGTCGTTGCCACGGGCCTTACGGTTCTGCACGGTAAGCCACAGGGCGTAGATGATGTGGATGATGAACAACAGCGCAAGACCGGCCGAAGCTACCAGCGCATACCAGTTGGCACCCAGGAACATGCAAATCTGATTGTAGGCTGCAGGCCACAACAGGGCAACCGAATTCATCAACACGTGAAAAGTTACGAATAGGACGAGGCAGATGCCCGTGATGGCCATCACGAACTTACGTCCTATAGATGAGCTTGTTAACCACATAAGATGATTGTTTTTGATTGATTTATGAATTGTTTGTATCTTTTTGCTGCGGTCACGGCGAAAGAGCCTCTTTGCGGAGGCTCCGCCAATTATTCTGCAAATTTAAGGAGTTTTGACTATCTTAACAACTAATTGACGAAAAAATTCTTCAATGCAAGGCGACATTTTTACTTTTTATACGTATTTCAACCAAAAACACACTATGGATAAGGAGACATTATATGACATCATAGCCGGTTCGCTTGTTGGCGGTGCAGCAGGCGACGCCCTTGGCTACACTGTAGAATTCGAAAGCCTAGGGGTAATCAAGGCTGCATACGGCAAAGACGGCATATCGGCATACGAACCGGTCAATGGCGTGGCCCAGATAAGCGACGACACGCAGATGACGCTCTTCACGGCCGATGCACTGACGCAACTCCGCAAAGAGCCTTACAATTTTGAAAAAGCGCTCAGATATATAAAAGATGACTACCTGGCCTGGTTCAGAACCCAGGGAGGCCAAGCCCGTCTGGCACCTCATTCGGTCCTCGAAGACATTCCCGAACTGCACAGCCGTCGTGCACCAGGCATCACGTGCCTAAGCGCCTTGGGAGCTTTGAGCATGGGCCGCGCTGCCGAAAACGACAGCAAGGGCTGCGGAGGTGCCATGCGCGTCGCACCTGTCGCACTCTATGCCCTTACGCGCAGCGACATGTCGGCTCTCGATGTCGCCAGTCTTGCCGGCGAGGCTGCCAGGCTGACGCATCTCCACCCACTCGGCTTTATCAGCGCGGCATACGTGGCGACATTAATATATATAAGCTGTAAAAACTCGTCGTCAAACCAAGGCAATCTCCTATATGATAGTGCGACAAAAGTAGTGTCGGTCATCGAAGAGGTGTATGGCGCGGACTATGCTCATGCTGTTAAACAGATGACCGCAATAGTCGAAAAAACCGTAAGGATGGCAAGAGAAAAAGACACTCTCGACATAGACAACATTCGCAGCCTCGGCGAGGGATGGGTCGGAGAAGAGGCAGTGGGCATAGCCCTATACTGCGCCCTTCGGCACAATGATGATTTCTCGGCGGCACTCCGCGCCGCTGTCAATCACGATGGCGACAGCGACTCGACAGGTGCAATCTGCGGCAACATATTAGGTGCGATATGGGGGTACGACCGTATTCCTTATATATGGAAAGAAAACCTCGAACTGCACGACACTCTCCTGGCCACAGCCCGACGACTCGCAGATATAGCCATATAATAATAGTAATCCGGCAAAGGCATCGTTGTCACACAGCATTGTGTGGCGGCGGTGCCTTTTGTCGTGCGATAAAAATTAGTAATTTTGCCAAAGCCAATCATAACTAACACCATGAAACACACATTACCTTATATCATGCTGTTCGCCGCAGCTTTATCAGGGTCATGCAGCATGTCGGAAGACAAAGGCACCAACTACTATTTCGACTCGGCCAACGGCAATGATGCCAACGAAGGTACCTCCGCCGTCTCGGCGTGGAGAAACCTGGCAAAAATCAAAGACATAAACCTTGCACCGGGCGACAGCGTGCTGCTAAAACGCGGCAGTCGCTTTGAATGTATCGTAGAGTTTACCGCCCACGGGACCGAGGGGTCTCCAATCGTGATAGATACATATGGCGATGGCGAAGCCCCCTGCATCGCCGCCCCCGACAGCTCGCTCTACGCCGTGGCAATCTACAACTCCGACTACGTGACGCTGCAAAACATCGAAGTGGTCAATACCGGCTCGCAAAGGCTTGCCGGACGGACGGGAGTCCTGGTCAAAAGTGAGAATTACGGCACATCTCACGGAATCACTCTCAACTCGCTCTACATACACGACGTCAACGGAAGCCTTGTGAAAGAAGAAGGCGGTGGTAGCGCGATACTGATTAAAAACGGTTGGGATAGCGATAGCACCGTGTCGGTATTCGACCATCTCACCATCAAGAATTGCGTTATACGCCGCTGCGAACGCAACGCCATGATATGGAGCGCCCCCTGGAGCCGCACCGACTGGCATCTGAGCACAAACACGCTTGTGCAGGGCAACCTGATAGAAGGAGTCCCCGGCGACGGCATCGTGCCCATAGGGTGCGACGGGGCGATAATCGAATACAACCTGATGCGCGACTGCCCGATGACGCTGCCCGACACCGAGGCAGCAGCCGGTATATGGCCTTGGAGTTGCGATAATACAGTCATTCGCTTCAACGAAGTATCAGACCACAAGGCACCGTGGGATGCCCAGGGATTTGACAGCGACTACAACTGCACCAATACACACATAGAATATAACTACAGCCACGACAACGACGGCGGCTTCGTGCTTATCTGCAACAGCGGCACATGTCGCGAACCGCACAGCGTCGGCAACACCGGCACGGTGATAAGCTACAATATCAGCTATGGCGACGCCATACGCCAAAGGCCGACACGTGTAGGCACATTCTCGCCCACAATCCACATTGCAGGGCCTTGCGACAGCACATTGATAGAACACAACATATTCTTTATCACACCGAAGCCATCGGATAAGGTAGACCGTCATGCTGTATGGTCAGACTCCTGGGACGGCTATGCCAGCAGGACTACATTCAGAGACAACGTGTTTTATACCACGGAGCCGTCTAAATTCGATTTCACCCGGTCGACCGATAATGTATTTGAAGGCAATTATTTTTACGGCAAGTTCAATGGCGTACCCTTGGAGAATAATATCGAAGTACCGTCCGACTCTTTGACCCAAATACTGCCCTCGCTCTTAACCGAAGTACCTATAGCCAACGGTAAGGCAACAATTAAAACTGTAGACAAAGAGGCAATCGAACGCTATTTTAAAACGCTCAAATCAAACGAATAACAATGAACACTATATTACGGACAAGCATTTCAGCCTTAGCTACTGTCATGGCCTTAACAAGCCATGCCGAAAACCTTCGTCTTCACTACGACAAGCCGGCAAAATATTTCGAGGAGGCCCTCGTAATAGGCAACGGCAAGCTCGGAGGTATAGTTTACGGCGGTATAGACTGCGACAGCATATCGCTCAACGACATAACACTATGGAGCGGTATGCCCGACACGACGACATATACACAAGACTTTAAATCAGCGTTAGCCGAGGTACGCGAAGCCCTTGACAAAGGAGACTATGCCGGAGCCGACAAAGCCAATCGCGCATTGCAAGGTCATTATAGCGAGAACTACCTGCCGTTGGGACGACTGTATATTAGGAAACACGGGACAAAGTCATCAGCCGAAATCAACCGGCAGCTCGATATCTCGGAGGCTGTTGCAACCACGACCGATGCCTCATTTGCGCGAGAATATTTTGCCTCGTCACCCGACTCGGTAATTGCTGTCAGCATAAACGCACGCCAAAAAGCCAAGCTCGATTTCAGTATCGATTTCTCTTCCCTGCTACCCCACACAGTGAGCGTAGAGGGAAATGAGATAATAGTCGACGGCTATGCGTCTTATCATTCCTACCCCAACTATTACAACGCTGTTCCCAATCAGGAGAAACACCTCTACGACCCGTCGAAAGGCATACACTTCCGCACGGTCATACTGGTCGATGCGCCTGGTAGCCATATCAAAGCCGACGGCAACTCAATAACGGTAAAGGGCGGTAAATCGGCCGCTATCTATGTGTCGAACGAGACAAGTTTCAACGGTTTTGATAAAAACCCCGTAACCAACGGAAAGGAATATAAACAAGTAGCCCAGAATAATGTAAGCAAAGCCCGGACAAAGGGATACGACGCTCTTCGCCGCAGTCATATCAACGACTATAAATCGTTTTTCAACCGTGTGTCGCTCGACCTCGGCAAGACCGCACCCGAGATAGCATCATTACCAACTGACGTACAGCTAAAGAACTATACACTAAAAGGTCAACACAACCCCGAGCTTGAAGCCCTGTATTTTCAATATGGCCGTTACTTGCTCATATCCTCGTCACGCACCCCGGGCGTTCCGGCAAATCTGCAAGGATTATGGAACGAGTCGCTCTTGCCGCCGTGGAGCAGCAACTATACCACCAACATCAACCTCCCCGAAAATTACTGGGGCGTAAATGTTACCAACCTGTCGGAACTCCACCAGCCGCTGCTTGACTTCATCGGTCAACTTGCAACCAACGGGACCCGGTCGGCAAAAACATTTTATGGCGTAGAGCGTGGTTGGAGCCTGGGCCACAATACTGACATCTGGGCAATGACCAACCCTGTCGGCCTACAGTCGGGCGACCCGGTATGGGCCTGTTGGAACATGGGCGGAGCATGGATTGCGTCACACATCTGGGACCACTATCTCTTCACCCAAGACATGGACTTTCTCCGCAAATATTACCCCTATCTAAAAGGCGCGGCTGATTTCTGCCTGGGCTGGATGGTCGAAAAAGACGGCAAACTTATGACGTCGCCGGGTACTTCGCCTGAAAACCAATTTCTTACCGACGAAGGGAAGAGGGTTGCAACATCTTACGGTGTGACATCCGACCTCGCTATGATACGCCAGTGCCTTTCCGACGCAGTGGCTGCGGCTAAAATGCTTGACACCGATGCGGCCTTCGTGGCCGAGGCTCAAAGAGCATTAACTCAACTCGCGCCTTATCAAATTGATTCGCGAGGTGCTATCCAGGAATGGTATCACCCGTTCAAAGAAGCCGAGCCAAACCACAGGCATCAGTCACACCTCTACGGGCTCTTCCCGGGAAACCATATCAGCCCCGACAAAACTCCCGGCCTTGCCAAGGCCGCGCACAAGACCCTCGAACTGCGCGGCACTGAATCGACCGGCTGGAGCACAGGTTGGCGAATCAACCTCTATGCCCGCCTGCTCGATGCCGACATGGCATACACCACTTACCGCAAATTGCTGAAATATATCAGTCCCGACAAATATAAGGGTGACGATGCCGTACGCGGAGGAGGCACCTACCCTAACCTACTCGACGCACATTCACCATTTCAAATCGACGGCAACTTCGGCGGGACGGCCGGCGTGGCTGAAATGCTCATACAGTCTGACGGCTCGTCAATCACCCTCCTGCCTGCCGTACCCGAAAAATGGAATACGGGCAATGTGAGAGGCCTGAAAGCAAGGGGCGGATATACAGTAGACTTCGGCTGGTCTGATGGAAAAGTGACTAAGGCAACAGTCGCTTCAGACACGGGCGGCACCACAGTGCTCAATATCAACGGCAAGCCATACGACGTACGCCTCAATCCCGGGCAAGCCTTAACACTCGACTTCAACTAACTTTTTAATATGTATAACCGATTATTATTATTTTCAATAGCCGTTGCGGCCACATTGTCACTACCGGCACAAAAAACGCGATGGTGCATAAGCACAAAAGACAACTTATGGTCATATCGCGACATAAACCTCGACAAAGCTCCTACCAACGGAGTCGTGACCGACATAACGCCGTCGCCCGGGCATGAGTTCAAATGTCTCGGCACGACTTTCAACGAACTCGACTGGGATGCGTTTCTCTCCCTTACCCGCGACGAGCAAGACGAAATCATGCACCGGCTTTTCGCTCCTGACGGCGACCTGAAGTTTACCCGTGGACGAATATCGATGAATTGCAACGACTACGGGCGGTCGTGGTATAGCTGTGACGACGTGGCCGGGGATTTCGAACTTCGATACTTCAACATCGACCGCGACAAACGCAGCATCATTCCCCTGATACGCGCCGCTCAGAAATATAACCCCGAGCTGACATTCTGGGTGTCGCCGTGGTCGCCACCGGCATGGATGAAAATCAACAACGACTACCCGGTAGTCAGCAGCAAGCACAACGATGCAGACCCACGAGCCGACTATCTGCTCTTCGGCGTGACCGACGACATTGACGAAGACGAGATGAAGCTGCTCGGCGAACGCAAGGGTCAGTTTCCCCGACGCCTCGCTACACAGGACTACTTCATTCAAGACCCCCGTTATCTGAAGGCATACGCCGATTATTTCTGCAAGTTTATCGACGAGTACAAAAAACAAGGCGTGCCAATCGACATGGTTATCTACCAGAACGAAGCTTACAGCTACACACCCTATCCCGGATGTGCCTGGACGGCAGAAGGCACCGTGCGCTTCAACCGCGACTACCTGGCCCCGACTTTGAAGAAGAAGCACCCCGACGTAAGCCTCTACCTCGGCACGTTCAACACCAACCGTCGTGACCACGTAGAGAAAATATTATCTGACAGCACACTGCGCGAGAGCATCGACGGACTTGCCTTTCAATGGGAAGGACGCGAAATACTCCCATCCATACAAAGCCAATACCCGGCATACGACTATATATGCTCAGAAAGCGAGTGTGGTAACGGCGATATGGACTGGAAGGCGGCCGAACACACATTCTTCCTTATCTGCGACAATTTAGGCAAAGGCTGCACACAGTGGTTCAACTGGAACTTCCTTCTCCCCAAGAAAGGCACCAGCCCCTGGGGGTGGAACCAGAACGCCCTAATCGAACTCGACCCTGACACACGTACTGTCAGGTACACGCCCGAATATTATGCGGTAAAACATTTCTCGCAGGCACTCAGTGCCGGCGATACCATCACTGTCTATATACCCCTCGACGAACGCGGTATCTCGGGCCTTGTAACCAAGGACAAATCCGGTCGCGAAAGCGTCTTCCTTTCCAACACCAAAGACCAAGCCCGGGATATATCGCTAAAGTTCGGTGCAAAATATCTCAACGTCACCCTGCCCCCTCATTCATTGAGCAGTTTTAGAAACGTAAAGAAGCAATAAAATACATACGACAATATACTTGGGCGAGAAATAGGCAGAAACCTGTTTCTCGCTTTTGTTTTTCGGCGAATAGTCGTATATTTGCAGCAAAATAAACGAACATGGAACATAAAATCAAGAAATGGAAACTCTTAGAGTCGGAATATATAATACGCCGGCCCTGGCTTACCGCCCGTCGTGAAAAAGTGCAGTTGCCCGACGGCACCATACACCCCGAGTATTACGTACTCGAATATCCCGACTGGGTAAATATAATAGCCGAGACCAAGGATGGCCGCTATGTACTTGTAGAACAATACCGCCACGGACTTGGCGAGATATCAATAGAGCTGTGTGCCGGATGCGTCGAACCCGGGGAAGCCCCTGTCGACGGAGCCAGGCGCGAGCTGCTCGAAGAGACAGGTTTTGGCGGCGGCGAATGGGAACTCATAGCTACCCTGTCGCCAAACTCGAGCACATCTACAAACATGTGCTATTGCTTCGTGGCTCATGGAGTCGAAATCAAAGACAAAGAACAACATCTCGACACTACCGAAGACATAGCCGTGCACCTGGTTACACGCGACGAATTATACCGGCTCCTTTCCGATGGCGAAATAAAACAGGCAATGATGGCCGCGCCTTTGTGGAAATATTTTGCAACAAAGGAAAAATAATTTTACCAAAGCTTGCGGCTGTATTAACATTTTTTGTAATTTTGCCGAGAATAGTGTAAAGTTATGGTAAAAATCAAGACCAATGTGTGGCGCACCGCCCGCGACTATATCTTCATAACCGTAGCCATGGCAATATATGCCTTTGGCTTTTGCGCGTTTATCTTGCCTGAAAAGGTCGTAATCGGCGGTCTTGCCGGTATAGGCACCATAGTTTACCTGACCCTGGGCATACCTGTGGCTATCACGCAATATGCCTGTAATTTGGCCTTACTGGCGATAGCCTATAAAATAGTAGGCAAAAAATTTGTTCTCGGCACCATCTACGGGGCAACGATGATTTCGGTCTTCGTCGGTATTTTTCAGCCACTATTTGACGAACCACTGACCAACGAACCGTTTATGAACATCGTCATAGGCGGCCTTATGGCCGGCCTAGGAGTAGGCATAGCCTTCACTCACAACGGTTCGTCGGGCGGCACCGATATCGTGGCGGCAATGGTTTCGAAATATACCAACGTGACCGTCGGCCGCACGATGCTCTACAACGACTGCATCATCATATCTTCGTCATATTTCATATCGCACCGCATCGACCTTGTCGTGTACGGCTTCGTGGTACTCATCTTATGCTCGTATATGGCCGATATGCTAATCAATACCAACCGGCAGGCAGTACAGTTTACCATCTTCTCAAAAAAATGGCAAGAGATAGCGACCGCCATAAATAACGAGGCGCGTCGTGGCTGCACCGTGCTCTCTGGCATGGGCTGGTATTCGAAACAAGACGTGAAGGTGCTGCTTGTCATGTGCCGCAAAATCGAGTCGGTCACGATATCGCGTATCATCAAATCTATCGACCCCGAGGCATTTGTAACACAAACCAACTGCAACGGCGTATATGGCAAGGGCTTCGACGAACTCAAAGTAAAAATGCCCATGCCTCATCACAAGGGTGATAAAAACCGGGTGAAAGTTGCCGATGCCGACGTGGCTGAGTAAGATAGTGTCGATGTATGTCGACGGCTTCCGCTCAATGACTGTCGGGCGCAAGCTGTGGCTGCTCATAATCATAAAGTTTTTTTTATTTTTCGCGATATTGAAGTTGTTTTTCTTTCCAGATATACTACAAAGCACATACGACAACGATACCGACCGTGCCGAAGCAGTACGCGAAGCACTCACAAATCCATAAATAACATTAACACCCATAATATCTAACTATGAACGATTTACTAAGCGTGGTTGACTGGTCGCGGGCACAGTTCGCACTGACAGCCATGTACCACTGGCTATTTGTGCCATTGACAATCGGACTGTCGGTGATTGTTGCAATCATGGAGACAATCTATGTGCGGACAGGTCAGGAACGGTGGAAAGGGATAACCAAATTCTGGATGACCCTCTTCGGCATAAATTTCGCCTGCGGCGTAGCCACGGGCCTGATACTTGAATTCGAGTTTGGTACCAACTGGTCGAACTACAGCTGGTTTGTAGGCGACATATTCGGTGCCCCACTCGCTATCGAGGGCCTGTTAGCATTCTTTATGGAAGCGACCTTTGTGGCCGTCATGTTCTTTGGATGGAAAAAAGTGAGCAAGCGGTTCCACCTCTTGTCGACGTGGCTGGTGGCTCTCGGCGTGTCGCTTTCGGCACTATGGATACTTGTGGCCAACGCATGGATGCAGTCGCCTGTAGGCATGGAGTTCGACCCGGCCCAGATGCGCAATGTCATGTCGGATTTCGGTGCCGTGGTGCTGAGCCCGGTGGCTATCAACAAGTTCTTCCATGCCGTTTTTAGCGGCTGGGCCCTTGCCGGTATATTTGTCATAGGCGTAAGTTCGTGGCTGCTATTGCGCAAGCGCAATGTGTCGGCTGCGCGAAGCTCGATGCTGATAGGTGCATGTGTCGGCCTTGCTGGTATGCTTGTCACATTTATGACGGGCCACGGTTCGGCCGTAGAGGTTGCCAGGGTGCAGCCCATGAAACTGGCCGCCATGGAAGGCGTATATAACGGCAGTGTCGGTCAAGACCTCACTGCCTTCGGCATACTCAAACCTGATGCCGCCGCAACTCCCGACGACCCGATGATGTTTGCAATCGACCTGCCCAAGGGACTGTCGTATATGATATATATGCACGGCGACGGTTTCGTGCCAGGTATAAATGACCTGATAGCCGGACGCACCATCAACGAGGCCGGCGACACTGTCTACGGCCTCAGTTATGCCGACAAACGCGAAATCGGTCTTGCTGCACGCCAGGCTCTCCGCGACTACGCCGAAGCAAGCAAAGCCGGCGATGCAGCTGCCATGGAGGCCGCAGCCGCGTCGGTCAAGGAAAACTTCGAGTATTTCGGTTATGGCTACCTTGACAATCCGTCGGATGCCGTGCCCCCTGTAGGTATGACCTTCTACGCATTCCACATCATGGTATTGACCGGCGGCTACCTGTTGCTGTTCCTCATCGTGGCAGCATTCGCAAGCTACCGCAAGTCTAAATTGCTCGAACGCGCCTGGTTCCTATGGCTCGGTATGCTGTCGGTGGCCATAGTATGGGTATGCAGCCAGTCGGGCTGGGTACTTGCCGAGGTAGGCCGCCAGCCCTGGGTAATTCAGGACCTGATGCCGACAAATGCCGCCATCAGCGGAATACAGGCATCGTCGGTACAGCTTACATTCTGGATATTTGCCGCGATATTTACCGCCCTGCTCATAGCCGAAATAAGTATCATGCTGCGCTATATCAACACAGCATCAAAGTCTAACATCGAAACACACGACTAAAATGGACACACTCGCAATATTACAGTCATATTGGTGGCTGCTTATCGCCGTTCTTGGCGCAGCACTCGTCTTCTTACTCTTCGTGCAGGGCGGCCAGTCAATGCTAATGTGCCGCTTCAGCGATGACGAACGCCAACTCATGGCCAACTCGCTCGGCCGCAAGTGGGAATTTACATATACGACGCTCGTGGTTTTCGGCGGCGCATTTTTTGCCTCATTCCCCTTGTTCTACAGCACCAGTTTCGGTGGTGCATACTGGCTTTGGATGCTTATACTGCTCAGTTTCGTACTCCAGGCCGTCAGCTATGAATTTCGCCGCAAGAAGGGAAATATCTACGGCACACGTGTTTACGACGGCTTCTTGATGTTCAACGGGCTTTTCGGCTGCGTGCTCTTGGGTGTGGCCGTGGGCACATTGTTCTTTGGCGGCGCATTTACAGTGACACGCACCAACATCCTCGACGCCGGCAGCCCCGTTATCTCGCAATGGGCTCCGACGCATGGTCTCGAGGCGATTGCCTGTTGGAAAAACCTGCTGCTTGGCTTTGCTGTTTTCTTCCTCGCACGCACCATGGCCGCAATGTACTTTATCAACAATATCGGTGGAGACAAGGACTTTACGGCACGTATGCGTCGCAAGGTGCTGGTCAACGGACTGAGCTTCGCAGTCTTGTTCGTAACATTCTTGGTGGTATTGATGTTGCAGCCGGGCTATCGTGTTGTCGCCGGCCAGACCTTGTCCGAACCCAACATATATCTCCATAACCTATTAGGTATGTGGTGGTTGGCCCTTATCATGGTTCTCGGCGTGGTTGCTGTGTTGTATGCCATCTTCCGTTCGGCCCTCGATGGCAGTTGGCGTGCCGGCATCTGGTTTGGAGGCTTCGGAGCCGCCGCCGTGGTGGCCGTCCTCTTCCTCATTGCCGGCTATGGCGATACAGCCTACCTGCCCTCGACCGTCGACCCTGAATCGTCGCTGACAATTGCCAACAGTTCGTCGTCGCTTTTCACGCTGCGCGTCATGAGCTGGGTATCAATACTCGTACCGTTCGTACTGGCATATATTGCCTATACCTGGTACAAGATGAACAATACTCCCCTGACCGGGCAGGAGTTAAAAGACGACTCTCACGTATATTGATATCGAATGGCTGACACCTACCGTACTATAGCAAGCCCAAGCGAGGCCATCTTCAAAGAGAAGATGAGCAAATTTCTTGCGTTCGCCCACCCGGTGACAAGCGCAGCCGAAGCCAAGAGCGTGGTAGCATCGTATCAAAAAAAATATTTTGATGCCCGTCATGTATGCTGGGCATATATGTTAGGTGCAGCCCGCACAGAATTTCAAAGCAACGACAACGGCGAACCGTCGGGCACTGCCGGCAAACCTATTCTCGGCCAGATAAACTCATTCGAGCTGACCGACGTAGTAATCGTGGTAGTGCGCTACTTCGGCGGCATCAAACTCGGCACAAGCGGCCTTATTGCGGCCTACCGCGAGGCAGCGAGGCTTGCCCTGGGCGATGCCACCATCGAAGAGCGGCACGTGATGTCGGAAATAAAATTCACCTTTCCCTACCTTGCCATGAACGATGTGATGAAACTCACAAAAATTCCCGGCATCAAGATTGTAGGTCAGGAATTCGACAACACATGCACCATGACAGTGGCAATCAGGCTCGACGATGCCGCAACACTGAAAGAAAAACTATCAGATATCGACGGTGTATGCTTAGACGAGTGAACCTTTTTCGCACTACAATCGTTGTTATAGTCAGAAAGGCAATTTGCTGACTTCTTTAAAAAAGTCGTGACCTAATCAACCCAGTCTTTCTCCTCAACCCTCGCCATACCCCTTGGCGAGGGTTTGTTGTATATCGACAAACGTGAAGCGTGCTGTTAAAAAATGATAAATTTATCTAAAATATCATTTAGCTTTGTTATAAATCATATCCAACTACTGATTTATGAGAAAGTATATAACATTATGCAGCTTCATATTAGCCGGGAATATGTTCTTGTCGGCAGTCGAACCCCGTGTAGATATGCCGCCCTCATGGACATCCGACAGCATATTCACAACGATAGAATATGGAGACAATGCCTCGTGGTGGCAGACATTCGACGACCCGGTGCTCGACAGCCTCATAAGCCTTGGCGAAACTAATAACTACAATCTGGTCGCTGCGGCAAAAAGAATTGATATTGCACGCAGCCAGCTACGCGCTGTCCGTGGGTCGTACGCCCCCACAATAGGCATCAATGCCGGCTACACTCGCGAACGCCAGTCAGGACTTATGACCGGGCGTAGCGGCGAAGCCTCGACTATGTCGTATTTCACAGGCGCGGCTACAATGAGTTGGGAAATCGATATATTCGGCAAAATCCGTGCCCAGGCCCGACATGCCGACAAATATGTCAAGGTCACTGCTGCCGAATATGCAGCAGCCATGGTAGCCCTCGACGCAGAGATTGCATCGACCTATATAAATCTTCTTGTCGAAAAACAGCAACTCGAGGTGGCACACGAACACACCGAAAACCAGGCCCACATACTCGAAATAACAGAGGTACGCTATCGTACCGGCCTGGCATCGAAACTCGACGTTGCCCAGGCGCGTACCCTCTACTACTCTACCATAGCATCAATCCCACTGCTCGAAGCATCGATTGAGGCATCATATAACGCATTAGGAGTATTGACGGGGCTCGGTCGCGAAGGTCTGCCGCAAGCAGTGTTCAGTACCGACAAACTGCCAGACCATTACCAGCTTGCAGCCCTCGGCGCACCGCTCGACATATTACGCCGACGCCCCGACATAGTAGAGGCCGAGCGCAATATCGACCTCGCTGCCGCAGAACTGGGCATAGCGCGTAGTGCCTATCTGCCTTCGCTAAGCCTATCAGCCTCAGTCGGTACAATGGCACATAATTTCGGAGACCTCTTCAAAGGGCCGTCGTTTACATACTCTATAGTGCCGACACTGTCGTGGACACTATTTGACGGCTTACAGCGCAGGAACACAGCCTTGGCCGCACGACAAAGCATGGAAGCCCGGATAGACTCCTACAATCTGACGGTGCTCACCGCGATAGAAGAAGTACGCGACGCCATAGCCCGGTACAAATCATCGCTTCTCTATATCGAACGAATAGGCAACGTTGTGACAAGCAGCGAGGAAGAGGTGCAATTATCAATTGACCAATACAAGCAGGGCCTCACAATGTTCTCGAACGTTGTCGACGCACAACTCAACTACCTGACATACCAAAACACCCTGATATCAGCCCGGGGTGATGCTATTTCATCATTGATAAGCCTATACAAAGCCCTCGGCGGCGGTTGGACCGAATAATACCTCATAACTATGAACAAGACATTGACATACATTGCAATAGCAAGCGCCATCTGCGGCGTTGCATGCAGCAAGGGCCATGACACGGCAAGTGAACAAAGCGAGAGCGTAGACGTGGCTCTCCCCGTAGTGGATTCGGTAACGCTCTATAAGACGTATCCGGGTTCGCTTATTGCCGACCGCGAGGTGAAACTTGTGGCGAGAGTCAACGGTTATCTCGAATCAAAGAACTACCAGTCGGGCGATTTTGTAAAGAAAGGTACGGTGCTGTTTACTATCGAGTCGCGCAACTATCGCGATGCCGTTGAGCGCGCCCGCAGTGCCGTCGCTACCGCCGAGGCAAACCTACAATACGCCCAAACACGCTACGAAGCCCTGGCCGAAGCCCTAAAGAGTGACGCCGTAAGCCGCATGGAAGTCGAGCAGGGACTAAGCACGCTCAACGAATGTAAGGCCAACCTTGCATCAGCCAGAGCGTCGCTTGCAAGTGCTGAAACGCAGTTGTCGTATTGCACGGTCAGGGCACCATTCGACGGCCATATCACATCGGCATATTACGATGTAGGTTCATATGTAGGCGGCGAAGGGGCACCGGTAGATTTGGCCGACATATACGAGGACGCCACAATGATTGCCAAGTTCTCGATAAATGATGCCGACGCGCTGTTAGACCTGCAGCACAACATACAGTCTAACGCGGTTGACTACAAACATATACCCGTGACATTCAACGACACTATAGGCCACAATTACACGGCCTCGCTCGACTACCTGTCGCCCCACGTCAATACCTCGACAGGCACGCTGGAGATACAGGCGGTGATAGACAATGAGTACGGCGAGCTACGCAGCGGTATGTTTGTCAGCGTAGACCTGCCCACAGGCACCAATCCACGTGCCGTCCTTGTAAAGGATGCGGCAATATCGACAGACCAGCTTGGCAAATACCTGTATGTAGTCAACGACTCCGACCGCGTTGTCTATACCCCCATCACCGCCGGGCCACTTGTTCACGACACCATGCGTATAGTCGAAAAGGGCATAAAGCCCACCGATAAATACGTGACCAAGGCCATGCTCAAAGTACGCGACGGCATGACAGTCAAACCAGTTATAGAGCCATAGCCATGTTCAGTAATTTTTTTATCACACGCCCGATATTTGCCACAGTGCTGGCAATATTGATGATATTGGCCGGTATACTCACTGTCAAGACCCTGCCGGTAGCCCAATATCCCGACATTACACCGCCGACCGTATTCGTCATGGCAACTTATCCAGGTGCCGACGCGCAGACAGTGGCCGAGGCAGTCGGGGTGCCCATCGAGCAACAGGTCAACGGCGTGGAAAATATGATGTATATGTCGTCAACCTCGGGCAGCGATGGCTCGTACCAGCTCGAAATAACATTTGAAAACGGTACCGACCTCGACATGGCGGCAGTAAAGGTACAAAACCGCGTGGCCCAGGCCGAGCCTGTACTGCCGACCTCGGTAAAACAACAGGGTGTAAACGTGATGTCGCGCTCATCAGACATCATCCTCTTTGTCGCTCTCGAATCAGAAGTCCCCGGCCGTTACGACGGTCTCTATCTGACCAATTATGCACAATTGAGCATTGTCGACGAATTGTCGCGCCTCGACGGCGTGGGGCAGGTAAATGCTTTCGGCTCGGGAAACTACTCGATGCGAGTGTGGCTCGACCCTGAAAAAATGAGGGTACGCGGCATAACACCCGAAGACGTAACCGCCGCTATATCGAGCCAGAACATCGAAGTGTCGGCCGGTTCAGTCGGTGCCCCGCCATCGGCAACGGCGCAACAATTCGAGTACACGCTCACCTCGCGCGGACGCCTTGACGATGCCGACGAATTCGGCAATATAGTGATACGCACCGGTAGCGACGGAGCCATACTACGGCTACGGGACATTGCGAAAATCGACCTTGGCAGCAGTTCATACTCCATGACATCTAACGTGTCGGGCGAAGATGCCGGACTTATCGGCATATACCAGCTACCCGGCGCGAACGCGATGAAGGTTGCGGCGAATGTAGAGAAGAAACTCGAAGAGCTTAAACAATATTTCCCCGAAGGCGTCGATTACCGCATTATACTCAACACGACAGACTTCGTGTCGGCGTCAATCGACGAGGTACTGGTAACCTTCCTCGAGACCACACTTATCGTAATGCTTGTAATTTTGCTCTTCTTGCAAAACTGGCGCGCCGTAATCATACCCATGATTACCATACCCGTTTCACTTATTGCGACTTTCGCGGTAATGAAACTCATGGGATTTACGCTCAACACACTGACTTTGTTTGGCCTCGTATTAGCTATCGCTATCGTGGTTGACGATGCCATTGTGGTGGTCGAGGATGTGAGCCGCATTCTCGACAAAGGCGGCGTGACACCGACACAGGCTGCCGAACAGGCCATGAAGGAACTCCAAGGCCCTGTAATCGGCGAAGTCCTGGTACTCCTGTCAGTCTTCATACCCACGGCTTTCATTTCAGGTATCACGGGCCAGCTATACAAACAGTTCGCCCTCACCATCGCTGTTTCTACGGCATTCTCGGGCTTCAATGCCTTGACATTCACACCGGCGATGTGCGCCCTCTTCCTCAAACCATCAAATGGACAGCCAAAATTCTTCATCTACAGATGGTTCAATGCCGGATTTGAAAAAGTACGCACGGCATACAACAGCACTGTCGGCAAACTCTTGGGGCGCCCGGTCATGGCAATGGTCATCTTTGCCGCCCTGTGCGTGTTGGCTTTCTGGGGATTTATGCGCTGGCCCAAGAGCTATGTGCCGGCTGAAGACATGGGCTATTTCATGACCTCGATACAGCTACCGACTGGTGCTTCGCTCGAGCGCACAGACTCGGTGGTGCGTTCCCTCTCGGCCGATATACGCCGGCTACCGCAAGTCAAAGACATCATATCGGTCGCGGGCCAGTCGTTCCTTGGCGGCGGTGCAAGCAGCAACCTGGCTTCGATGTTCGTCGTGCTCGAACCGTGGAAAGACCGTAAAGGTAAAGACAACGGCGTGGACGCAGTAATAGCCGCCGTCGACCGCCTTGCCGCCAAGCATCAGGAGGCAATAGTATTTTCGGTCAATCCGCCGTCTATCCCCGGTCTGGGCATGTCGTCGGGTCTCGAGATGCAGTTGCTCGACATAAACAATCTCGGCGCAAAAGAAATCGCGCAGACTGTTGCAGAAATCCAAAAGGCTGCCGCCGAC
>ERZ778517.1234-NODE-1234-length-20346-cov-4.670593_pt1 | contig 20346 bp, 22 predicted proteins | sample MGYA00510341_ERZ778517 | MGnify/ENA primary metagenome ERZ778517 (study PRJEB29527, sample SAMN07138964) | mouse gut metagenome | material: feces | host: mouse | place: China:Nanjing | collected 2016-01-25 ... | reverse complement strand
TATGTTTGTATGTGTATAGAAAGATTTTCATGGTCCTCGTTGTATTTTTTCCTCAGCGAAGAAAGAGTCCTGTGATAATTTATGGAGGTGTTAAAAATTTCGATTAAATTTTGGTATAATATAATGATGTCTTTCCCATTTTTCAAGTCAAAAACTTGAGATAGTCGTGTTTGATTTCGTAAATAGTTTTTTATGTCTGACGGGTAGTGTTCGATTGTATTTAGAATTTCAAAAGCGTATTTCCGCTTTTGAAACCAATTGAACCATAATTTCCCCAATCCTGAATAGTGTGTTTGTATTTTGTTTTTCCGTGCTTTAAGAAAAGCATTAAAATCATTCAGTTCGGTTAATGAGGCGTGAAAAATAAACGATTGGTTTTCTTTTGTTAAAGTTTCACTGTCTTCTCTGAATTTTTGAGTTAATTGTGTTTGTTTTTCTTTTGCTTCGCAAATAATCCGTTCAAGTTTTTTAATATTATCTTCTAATTGACTTTGTTCTTCAAGTATATGTTGATTTTCTGTTATTTTTTCTTTTAAAAGGTTCCATTTATCTTTAAGGGAATGGAGTTCTTGCGTATTGTCTTGTTGGGTTGCTATCCGGTTTTTAATGGCGTCTATCGCAGGAATTGTGAAATTAGATAAAATTTGGGTAGAGCCAAACCGGAGGAAATACCCCCAATAATCATCAATTTTGTCGAATTTTTCTTTTACATTGTCTACAGCTTTATTGTTTTTACTTGCAACCAGTACTTTTTTGTTTTGTAATACGGCATTAGCTAAAATATTTAAAATCACCTGTGTTTTCCCGCAGCCCGGAGGACCTGTTATTACGGATAATTTATTATTGAATGCACACAAAACCGCTTTTTTTTGCCAGGAGTCAAGCTCGGTGACTTGTATTAAATCCATCTCCTTCAACGTATCGACCTGATTATTTTCTATCGTATTCAATAAAAAGGAGGATAATAAACTCCCGACACGAATGTTTTTTAGGTTGTTTAGTTCGGAATAAATTTGGAGTAATGCCGGATTTTTTTGGCTTAATGCCAGATTCAGATGGTTATCCATCGTTAGGTTGTTGCCTATGATATTTTGTAGGGCAGACTCTATTTTTGCGATAGAATCATATTCTTTTATAGCATTCTCTATTTCAGAAATCTGCTCATCTTGTAGTTCAAATTCTTCTGTAATTTTCAGATTTATTGAAAAATCGGATAGTTTGCATTGGATGGGCTGCTTATTTATGTCTAAATCTTTTAATTCCTCATGAGGAATGATGTAATGGAATAAGTTGTAATTTTTGCCATATAGAGAAAATCCGAAACTGATCAATAAGTCTTTGGACCATCGGGTTTGTTTATTTTCTTCAAAAAGTTTCTTGAAATCTTCATTTTGTGGAAGATGTATTGAAAGTAAATCTGTTGGGGTAATTTCGTCACACGAATAGGGGTAAAATGTTTTTATTTCCGGTTCTTTTCGTTGTTCCAACTCTATGACTGTTTTGTAAAATTGGATGATTCTATCCGTAAGAGAGAGAGCAATAGGGATTGGTAAAATCTTCTTTAGAATATTATTTTTATTTTCAGACATTTGTGCTTTGGGGTGCTGCATATTCTTGTTATTATATATTTTGTGTAAAAATAAAATTATTCGACCTCGACGATGTAAATGAAATTTCTAATTTGTTCTACTTGTTTCGGGAGAGGCAAATTGTTTAAAGAGCCGGAGGGTGTTATAGGGATCTCATTTTCAGAGGATAACAATGCTAATAAATAGGGTGTTTTTATGGCATAAGCGGCATTTTCCACGGCTAAGCGGGCGTTTACAATTCCGATGACATTACCGTTTTTGTCAAATAAGGGACCTCCGCTGTTGCCGGGTTGTATGGTTGCCGAAATTTGATAGCTTGTTATGTCTCCTTTGTAACCTGTCCGGGAACTGACCAGACCGTTGGTTAGTTTTATCTCATCTCCCATAACGGTTCGCAGAGGGTAACCCAAAACAAATACGTCATCCCCGACATTTAATATATCGGAGGAGATACCATAAGGAATATGGTCTATGGTTACGTTTTCGACTTTGAGTAAAGCAATATCGTTTTTTTCATCTGTTGTGATGATGTTTGCGGGATGAGTATGGTTAAAATCTTTATTAATTCCTCGAATCCTAATCTTTTGGGCATCTTGGATAACGTGATAATTGGTGACAAGGTAACCATCGGCGTTTATGGCGAAGCAGGTGCCATACGCTTTTATATGGAATGTTTCTGCCGGAGCAGGGGAAGGGGAACGATTATTTAAAGAAGGCGTTTCCGGTGAGTTTCCTGTATTAAGATGTATATTTTCCCAATAGAATCCTTTTTTGCCCTCCTCATAAACGGAAATACGGTCAATATTTCGGGGGATGGTATCAAATGCCATATAAAAAATGTATCTCCGATCGGATTTCACTGTATATTTTTGGTTGAAATCCAGAGATTCAAAGTTGGTCCCGTTATAAATAATCCCCCAGTCTTTAATTCGGGAAACCTTGCCGTTATAAGAAAGAAGGGTTTGGGAACTGAGTGAAACCCAAGCATCATCAATATGGCGGGGGACTATCTCTTCAAACATGATGAGGGTTATGTCTTGTGTAACAGTGACGCTTAAGATAGAGGTTTTTCCATATTCAGAAGTATGTTGGTTTTCAACAAATGGGAATGTGGTTGTTGAAGGGGCTTTTTGTGAATAAGTATATTGGAAAAGCGGAAAAACAAAACAGAAGATATACAAGTACTTCATACGATTACATATTATATCGGTAATTACCTCTCTTATCAGCAAAAAACCATGCAGATCCCGCTATTTTTAACCGATAGACATCCAATTTTGTCTGTTGTAATGCCGTTTTCAAAGAATAGGGGACATCACCTATAAATCTATAGCCTCTCTCGAAAACAGCGACCATTGCATCGTCTGTTACGCAGACAGCCCACAACCCTCCGTGTGCATCCATCCCTTTTTTTAGCCAGTCTTGTATGCGGGAGTCAGAAGAACTGATGTGCTGGGTTGTTACAACCACCCAATCACCTGCATCATTAAACGTGACAGATGTGACGACTTCGTTGTCTTTGTTGAATTGCCGTAGTTTTTGTTCTAAACTGTACGGAATGTCGTTCCATCTGAAACCATTGTTCCCATATAAGATTAACCAGCGTCCCTCTTCTGTCAATTGAATGTCATCTATATATTCATTGTCATCATTCAGTTCGGTAATCGCTTTATTGAGGTTGGCAGGACATCCGGAATGGGCACATCCGTTCCGCCCATATAGGGCAATATCTCCGTTGGTTTTGGTAAGGGTAACATTGCGGCATTCTCCCCACTCTTCTATTGCATTTCTAATGTAGGCTCTACTGTTTTGAGCGGAAAGATTTAGAGCGAGCGTTGTTAAAATCAGGATGAATTTTATTGAAAATGCTATAGTTTTCATATCTGTATATTTTAATCATTACCATATGCTATTTTTTATCAAAATCGAATGTGCTGTTACCATATTTATCCACAAACCCCCATTTTTCCCCGACTTCAACCCTTGCCAATCCTTCACTAAAATTCCAGGCGTCGTCATACAGGCATGGAATGACTTGTTTTCCTGTCTTGTCAATGAATCCATATTTTCCTCCGACTTTCACTTTAGCCAATCCTTCACTAAAATTCCAGGCGTCGTCATACAGGCATGGAATGACTTGTTTTCCTGTCTTGTCAATGAATCCATATTTTCCTCCGACTATCACTTTAGCCAATCCTTCACTAAAATCCCTGGCATCGTCATACAGGCATGGGGTGATTTGTTTTCCAGTTTTGTCGATGAATCCCCATTTTTCTCCGACTTTCACTTGAGCCAATCCTTCACTAAAAGTTCCGACATAGTCGTATTGTTTTAAAGAATCAGCAAACTCTTTGGTTATCTTAAAGTCGGGTTCGTGTGTACATGCACAGAATAAGATACAATAACTTAAGATGAAGCTGTAGTAGTTTTTTATTTTTGTCATAACAATAAATGTTTGCAAGAAGTTTTCTGATTTTATAATAGAAATTAGAGTTTGTTATGATTAAAGTTAGAGAATGGTTTCAGGATTAAGCCCTGATTCATCAGGTTTTGCAATTAAACGAGCATTTTGGTACACGGCATCTAAGGGCAAAATAGTTTCAGGTATATATATTTCATTTTCACTATCAGGATGAATTTTATTGAAAATGCTATAGTTTTCATATCTGTATATTTTAATCATTACCATATGCTATTTTTTATCAAAATCGAATGTGCTGTTACCATATTTATCAACAAACCCCCATTCCCCTCCGACTTTCACTTTAGCCAATCCTTCACTAAAAAACCAGGCATAGTCATACAGACATGGGATGATTTGTTTTCCCTGTTTGTCAATAAATCCCCATTTCTCTCCGACTATTACTTTAGCCAATCCTTCACTAAAATCCCTGGCATCGTCATACAGGCATGGAATGACTTGTTTTCCTGTCTTGTCAATGAATCCATATTTTCCTCCGACTTTCACTTTAGCCAATCCTTCACTAAAATTCCAGGCGTCGTCATACAGGCATGGAATGACTTGTTTTCCTGTCTTGTCAATGAATCCATATTTTCCTCCGACTATCACTGTCGCCAATCCTTCACTAAAATCCCCGGCATAGTAGTATTGTTTTAAAGAATCTGCAAATTCTTTGGTTATCTTAAAGTCGGATTGGATGCTATTACAGCCAATACATAATAGGAAACAACAATTTAATAGGAGAAAGCACCTCTTGACTTTGTGCATAATATGTTTGTTTTAGCACCTCAGATTCCCGGAAGGTCGGTTGATAGAAAAAAAGAAAGCGTGGGATCTGTTAGATTTATCGTAACTGAGGATCTCGACTTCCCATCTCGCGATAAAACGACACCCCACGCTTGCCGGAATATATAACCATGGGGTATATATGGCAAACGAGAGCGTTTGTATCGTCTTCCATGCGAGATTGAAATTGTCGAGATTTCAGTTACAGGATAGAACTAAACGCTTTTTAAAACAATATGTCCGTTGTTAAACAAGTCTAACAACGGAACAAATGTATTAAAATTTCCGCATTTCCCAAACGCTCCTTGGGGTGTCGTGCCGCAAAAGTAGGATTAAAAGTTGAGAAGTTAAAAAGAAGGGGGAGAGGTGAAGGGAGGAGGTGAAGGTGATGTTTGAATTGGTGACGATGTTTTTGGTCGTGGAGAAGCTGAGGCTGGTGTGAAAGATGGTTTTGATGCTGTTAGATGCAAGTAAACATTGTGTTCTTGGGTATGATTTTTTAATTGATAAATAGCAAGGTGAGTACGGATGTGCGTTTTTGAATGCGGTAAGCTTTCTATATATCTTTAAATCAGTTATTTATATTTTGCTGAAAAATAATTTGGAAATATATTCCTGACACCTTACTTTTGCATTAACAATTAACAAAATAAATCAGAAAATGAGCGCTTCGATTAATGGTGTGTGATAAGGATAATGTTAAAGGTAAAGGTCAGAGAAAGAGAATAAGTAAATATACAGGTGCTGGAAATGGAGAAGATAATAATGTTGAAATTGTTTAGAAAGGAGGTAATGGTATGGCTCTAATTGAAGACAGTTGTTTAAGAGGATGTAAAGGTAAAGTAGGAGGTCTTGTGGTGTATCGGCTTGGTGACCGGACGGTTGTCCGGACGGTAGGGGAGCGTGTGAGCGGGGAGTTTTCGGCGGGGCAGCGGGCGCAGCAGGAGCGGATAGCTTCTGTGGCGATATTGTATAAGTCGATGAAGGCGGCGGGGTTGTACAAGGGGTGGCAGGATGCGGTGCGGGGGACGGCATTGACGGGCTATAATGAGTTTGTGCGGAGGAATGTGTCCGCTTTTTCCGGAGACGGGAGGATAGCCGATTTTGGCAAGTTGCAATTGACGGCGGGCAGGTTGTTGCTGCCGGATAAGCTGGAGGTGTGCCGGAGCGGGAAGGACGAGGTGGAAATAAGGTGGAGCAATGAAAGGCTGTATCCCGGTATGCGGGAGGATGACCGGATTATGGCGGCGATGATGAAGCGGAAGGATGTGTTTACTATCAAGATATTGAATGCGGAGGAGAATAGCAGGGAGCGGGGACGCGTCAGGATTCGCCTCCCGCCGGAGTTGGAGTGTTTTCCTCACCTGTTTGTTTATGCCTGCTCGGCAACAGGGGAGGAGTGTTCGGTGAGCAGGTATTTTTATTCATTTAAAATATAAATGTTATGGCTATTTTTAGCTCAACAGCCTTTTCCAGGCTGTCTAAATCATTTGGAAATCTGACTACGTGTCGGACGAAGGGTACCAATATCGTGAAGGAGAAGGTTACCCAAGTGTTTAATCCCCGGACGCTGGCACAGCGGCAGCAGCGGCTTCGCATGAAGAAGCTGGTGGAGTTGTGCAGTGTGTATGATCCGGTGTTGTCGGTGGGGTTCCCCGGCAGACCGATGAATTACACGCCGGATAATATGTTTGTGAAGTTGAATCAACAGGCTGTGGAAGTCAGTGCGAAGCTGGAAGTGACGGTGAATTACGACCGTATGGTGGTGTCTGCCGGCAACCGGCGTCTGCCTGAGGTGAGCGTGTCTGCGGATGAAACCGGGCGTCAATTGACGTTTACGCATGCAGCGGAGGAGTTTATGAGGCATGCAGCCGATGACGATTGTCTGTATGCGGCAGTGCTCGAAAAGACGAAACAGAGGTTGAAGCTTTTCGCGTTGAATGAGCGCAAGGATACCGATGCTGCTGTGGTGGGGTTGCCGCCAGGGTGGTCTGTCGCTTCTCTCTGCATCTATGTGTTTATTGTGTCGAAGGACGGGAAAAGCGCTTCCGCTTCGCAGTGGGTGACGCTGGGATAGGAGGTTGAAAAGGTTGAAGGGTTGAAAAGTTGAAAGGGGCGTGTTGCATCTTTCCTTTTCAACTCTTCCACTTTTTATTTCAACTAAGTTTTGTCCTTAAAATCTGTACAATACGAAAAATCGTACTATATTTGTAGTATTCAAATACAAAAAAGGATATGAAAACCGCAGCATTAACAGAGGAGGGATATGACCTGATTATGGCTATTCGGAATTACAAAAAGTCGTATCCTGACGGATATCCGGAAATATTATGGTACATTGAAAGATTATTCAATGAGTTATTGGATTGTGAAGAAGAAAAGTAATAGTTTCTCAAGAAAAATAAAGAGTAAATACTATGGAAATAATAATGAATCAAACAAAAGAGGTGGTCTCCATGAAAAAACAATTGGCAGATTTGTTGGTGGCGATTTCATGGGCGGATTTAGCCCGGACTTATTTCGGGAAGTCCAGTTCCTGGTTGTATCATAAAATGGACGGAGTGGATGGGAATGGTAAGCCGACCAGTTTCACGACAGAAGAAACAGAGATTTTAAAAGGGGCTTTGGTCGATCTTTCGGAGCGTATACGCCGGGCTGCTGATTCTATTTGAAGGGTAGAAATGTTGAAAAGGTTGAAGGGTTGAAAAGTTGCAAGAGAGGGGGAAAAGAAGAACACCCGGGCAAGATTACCTTGCCCGGGTGTTTTGTTGGGTATAAAAGGGTTATTTGAGGTTGCCGATGATGAGGACGGGGTTACTTTCTTCGGTGAGTTGCTCGTCCAATTGTTGGAGGACAGGCGGGAGCGTTTCTCCGTTTTCCCGTTTGGTACGGGCTAATTCTTTCAGGTCAAAGGCGCTCATTTTCCGTACCAATTTCTTGCCGGTCAGTTTGAAGGACGGGAATTCGTCGTGTTTTTCATCCAAGGGGTCGATGGTAAATCCGCTTATCTTGATGGGACGGAAATCTTCAAGGTCAATGAACAAGGTCATATCGCTCGTTGAGTTGACCATAATCATCGATTCGGTTTTCTTCATGGCAATGACCTTTTTCTGGATCACAGCATAGTTTTTGTTTTTGAAAAGGACGTCCCATTGCACGCCTTCCAAATGGGATTCGGGGTCGAATTTGTCGGTGTACCGGAAGGCGATGACGGGGGTTAAACCGTTAAAGCTGAAGTGCAGCAATGAGTCGTTCCGGTGGACGAATATGTCGTCTTCATTATTTACTACCAATCCCATGCTTGGGGTAATAATCCTGCTTCCTTCCTGTGCGGGCTTGGGAGCAGACGGAATGCTGTCGATGATGTGTCCTTGCGGAGTAATCAGAATGGCATCACAATTTGCCTCATTGCGGTAATTATAAGGGAAGCAAAGTATGTTTCCTTTTACGATTTGCATGTGCCGGGGCAAACAGCGGGTATTTATTGCCCCCATCGGTTGTCCGTCTTTCAGATTGATGGCAAAAATATGATTCCAGTCGCGTTGATGTCCATAATATAAGATGTCCTTGTTTTCATCTACCGTATAAGAAAGAATACTGGAATATTCGTCGGGACCTTTGCCTGCATTGGCTAATTTACGGATAAATTTCCCCTCGGACGAAAACTGGCGGATGTCTTTGTCGCTGATGGAAATGATATATTTGTCCGAAACCCAATACATGGTGTTGTTATCCGGCAGGAGGAAGTCGCCGTTTGTTTCTAAAGGAATACATCGGATGTCGTCTGCCAACTCGCTCAGCTTTATTTCTTTCGTATCAAACGATTGGTCTAAGTCGATGAGGATGCTTTTTTCTTTCTTTTCATCGCATGCGGAAACCAGGAAAAGGAAAATCCCGATGCAACAGAGATAAAATATTCTTTTCATAAGGGCATAGAATTAAGATTTTTACAAGTGTAGGCGATTTTTGTAAAAAAATGTCACAATGAAAAGTTAAAATAGAGGATTTGGTGGTCAGTTTTGAAAAGTAACCTGTTCGACCTCTTTCCAAGGGACATATACCGGTGTTTCATTGGGTGAGAAAATCAGCAGTCCGCTATTGCGGGCGTCGACATCTTCTTTATCTCCCAAACTGAGTGCCCCGTTGTTCGTGAGGGTGATGAAAGAGTATTTATAGTTCTTGGGTTCGATGCTCTTCACATATTTGAAAGGGATGGCATAGCTGATGTTGTCATTGCTGCCGTCCAGGATTTCGAAATTCATCGCTTCGTCCAGGTCAAAGACCAGGATACCTTGCTGGGTCTGTCCGTTTTTCATTTTAACGGAGCCGGACAACCTTTTCGGGGCGGTAAAATCGTTATAGGACAACATACGGACTTCATTTAGCCCCACGGCTTCAAACATCTCAAAATTTTTCCAGGGGATGTATACAGTGCCGATGTTGGGCATACTTACAAGGATGCCCCGGTTTTGGTTATTGATATCGTTCGAACCCCACATTTCGAGTTCGCGGCCTTCTTTCAAGGCAATCTTACAGGCGTTATTGGTTTTAGTGATTTGCCGGATGCTGTGGAAAGGGACGGAGTTTTTTCCGCTGGATGTCATTCCGTCCAATAAAGCGTTCTGGGTCCTTTTATCATTATTCCAGGTAATAATTCCTTTGTAAATGCCCTGAGAAGTTTTGACGATGCCGGTAATGGGAACGTCATGGAGCCTATTGTCGGGTTGATCGGCTTCCATAAATTCGATTTTACTGATTTTTTCCCAGTGTATATTGGTATTGCCTTCGCTTGGGGAATAAACGTTAAGCGACACGCCGATATCCAGGTGCTTGCCTTTCGTCAGGTCGATGATATTTCCGTCCTTTACCTGCAATTCCACACGGTTGTAGGTGTTTTGCCGGATAGACTTTATATTGCCGAATCTGCATATAAATACGTGTGTCGGTGGGGTAGAACTTTGCATCGTGTTGTTGATAAACTGCACACCGCTGTTCTTGAAATAGTGGGCATACGGATTATTGAGTTTGTCGGCATGAAAAATGTCGGTCCAGTACATTTGCCGATTGCCCCAGGTGATGTAGCCTTTTACTGTTTGGTTGTCTACGGTTGTCACCTCTCCGAAAATTTTATAACCGTTTGTTTCTGCGTGACAGGATGGGCTGATGGAAACACAGGATAAAATGCAGAGAAAGAATAGAATATTTTTCATGGGATAAATGATTTTATTTTCCGTCAGGTTTGCTTTCCCCTATGACGGATAGCTTTTGCAAAAAGTTACAACTGCAGCCGGATGAGGCTGGATACGAAAATACCCTTCCGAATGGGATCAGAAGGGTATCCGTTTTGCCTCTTGCGGCGGGTTTTAAAGCGTTTTAATCGCTTTATCCAGTCGTTTGAGCGTTTCTTCTTTACCGAGAATTTCAATGATATTATACATGTGCGGTCCTTTGGCGGCACCGACAATGGCTACCCGGAACGGATTCATCACTTTTCCGAATCCGAGTTCTTTTTCATTGATCCAGCCGGAAATGATTTTGTCCGTATTTTCAAAAGAATAGTCCTCAATTTCGCTTAAAATCCGGTAAAGTTCCTTCATAACCGGAATGGACTCCTCTTTCCAGTACTTTTTGGCGTCTTTCTCGACGTAAGTTTCGGGTGTCTGAAAGAAAAACAGGCTGTCGTTATAGATGTCGCTGACAAAATTGGCGCGCTCCTTCATCAGTCCGCAGATTTTTTCCAGCTTTTCTTTTTCGCATTCCAGTCCGTTGGCATGGAGAATACCGGAGAGCAATTCTGCAATTTCAGCATCGGGCTTAGCGATGAGGTATTTGTGGTTAAACCATTTTGCCTTTTCCGGATCAAAACGGGACCCCGCTTTGTGCACCCTTTCCAGAGAGAAAGCCTCACACAATTCCTCAAGGGTGAATATTTCCTTATCGGTACCATCATTCCAGCCCAGTAGAGCCAGCATATTGATAAAGGCTTCGGGGAAATAACCGTCTTCTTTATAACCGTGCCATTTTTCGCCTGTTTCGGGGTCTGTAAATTCCATGGGGAACACGGGAAATCCCATTTTGTTGCCGTCCCGTTTGCTCAATTTCCCGTTGCCTACCGGTTTAAGAATAAGCGGCAGGTGGGCAAACTGGGGCATCGTATCTTCCCAGCCGAAAGCCCTGTAAAGCAGAACATGGAGGGGCATGGACGGCAGCCATTCTTCTCCCCGGATAACGTGGGTGATTTTCATGAGGTGGTCGTCCACAATATTTGCCAGGTGATAGGTCGGCATCCCGTCGGATTTAAACAACACCTTATCATCCAGAATGGCCGTATTAAAACGTACTTCTCCCCGGATAATATCATTTAAGAGCAACTCTTCGCAGTCGGGCATTTTAAAGCGGATAACATAAGGAATACCGGATGCCAGCAGTTGTTGCGTCTCTTCGGGTGACAGATGGAGTGAGTTTTTCAATTCCCGTCGGCTTTGGGCATTGTATATAAACGTTTCGCCCCGGCTTTCACAGCTTTTTCTTTGCTGGTCCAGTTCCTCCGAAGAATCGAAAGAATAATAGGCATGGCCGCTTTCCACCAATTGCAGAGCATATTGTTTATACAAATCCTTTCTTTCACTCTGGCGGTAAGGGCCGTATTCGCCTCCTGCACCTACCCCTTCATCCACGTTCAGGCCGCACCATTTCAGCGAATCGATAATGTATTGTTCTGCACCCGGTACATAACGGGTTTGGTCGGTATCTTCGATACGGAGCAAAAAATCGCCGTGATTACGGCGGGCAAATAAATAATTGAAAAGAGCAGTTCTTACGCCACCTAAGTGGAGGGCTCCGGTCGGACTGGGAGCAAATCTGACTCTGACTTTTCTTTCCATTGTAATGAGTTTTGAGTTATTCTTGATTATTCAATATATTCTGGAACAGATTTTTGGCATACTCAATGCCCCTTTTTATAGCGGTATCTTTGGACGTAATGCCGCTCAGAATCGGTTCGGCGTGATTAAAAGGATTGCGTGGGTCGTCCGTCAGCAGATAGACGGTATACTTGCCGTTTTTCCCGTTTTTGGTTTTGCTGACCAGTCCGAACCAGACATCTATGGAGCGGTCGCCCAAATAAATGGTACGTTTGACTTTATACATCTTATTGCCGTTTTTCCGGATTGTTCTTGAAATTCATCACCGAAATGGCAATCACCAGGCAAAACATAGCTCCCACATTCAGATAAACGCCGGTTCTCTCGGAAGTAGCCATCAAGGTAAATACACTTGAAATCATAATCAGAAATGCAGAGAGCATGATAAGTAATTTTGCGGCTTTCATGTGGCGAATGGTTTTGTTTTTAGTAAATATTAAAATTCGTCGCCTTTATTTTACAGGCTCTTGCGTATTTATACTGTTTTTAACAGGATTTGCGTAGATTTCTAAATAAATATTGTTGAGAAGAGAGCGGTTTCCTTCGATCCGATCAATTTTTTGCGTCATTGTCTGGATAAAATGTTCCTTTTCCTGGTTATTGTAAAGGTGGGAAAACTTATTGCCCGAGTGAGCCAGGTCATACGCAATGTAATTGTTCGGCCAGAGCTTGAAATTCCGGTGTATTTTCGTATCAATCAACCGGGCCAACGCTTCTAAGCGCTCACCGTTGGACGGTAAAGCGGCGATTTTGTTTAATTCTTCCTCTTCAATGGGTTTGTCTATCGTAAAATTGATTTTGCCCTTATACGTAGCCAATCCCGTTTGCATACTTCTCATATCCTCTTCCGGCGTCTTCGTGTATTCACTTACGGTACGGGTGTATAATTCATTTGTTTTCAGATCGTCACATGGTTCCCATTCATAAGAAATGGATACCGGAACAATATGCAATTCCCGGAAATTTTCCACAAACTCCTTTGTTCCGCTCATCTTGAACATTTTCAAAAGACTGGGCTGCGTCTTGTCGTCCCCGTTTTTGGTTCTTCCTTCGCGTTGGGCTATCCAAACAGAATTGTGTTCTTCGTGCAGTGTCTCCCGGATATACTTGGAACGTAGGGCTGAACTCACGATCATTTCGCGGACAGGAATATCCCGTTCAATAACAAAACAGGAATTGAGCTTCACCAAATCCGTCACCCATTCATTCACAAGCAGATTACTTCCGATAGCGGCCTGGGTATATTTAAAGCCGTTTTTTCTCAGGATCAGGTTGAGAATGGCGGAATCCAGAATAATATCCCGGTGATTGGAGATAAAAAGATAGGAAATATCCGGTTTAAGGTTTTCAAGTCCCTGTACAGTCACTCCGTCTGAGGTATTTTTGATGACGGCTTCTATTGCCGGACCGAAAAAGTAATTTTGAAAATCATCCCGGTTATGTACCTGTGCCAACGCATTGACAATACAATCCTTTTCCATCCGGGTAAGTTGGGTGAAAACGGATAAAAAATCTTCAGACGCGCTTAATCTTTGAGTGGCTTTTTCAATCTCACCATTCACGTAAGGCCTGATACTGTTGAATTCGGAATCCGATGTCATGTTTTTTATTTTGTCGCAAAGATAACAAAATTTCTTATTTCCCTTCCGTTTTTCCAGGGTACTCCTTCAAGGCAACCGACAACGTTTCTATGGCTTTCTTCAACTCACTTTTCTTTAACACATAGGCGACTCTCACTTCATTCTTGCCTAAGCCGGGGGTATGGTAAAAACCGCTGGCAGGAGCAAGCATCACCGTCTGGTGATTGTATTCAAACTCTTCCAACAGCCACTTGCAGAACTTGTCCGCATCGTCGACCGGGAGTCTGACAATCGAATAGAAAGCACCTTTCGGAAGCGGGCACACGACACCGGGAATCTGATTGAGCGCACCTACCATAAAGTCTCGGCGTTCCACATATTCCTGGTGAACCCGGGCAAAATATTCATCCGTTGTATCGAGCGATGCTTCTGCTGCTATTTGTCCCAATGCCGGAGGACATAGCCGTGCCATGCCGAATTTCAGGGAAGCGGCCAAAACCTCCTTATTCCGGGTAATGAGTGCACCGACCCGGATACCGCATTCGCTGTATCGTTTGGACATCGAGTCGAAAAGAATCGTGTTTTGCTCAATTCCTTCCAGATTCATGACCGAATAATGTTGGAGTCCGTCATAGCAATATCGTCTGTAAACTTCATCCGAATATAAATAAAGATCGTGTTTTTTGACAATCTTCGCTAAAGCCTCCAATTCCTCTTTAGAATAAAGATAACCTGTTGGATTATTGGGGTTTATAATCACAATTCCTTTGGTCTTCGGAGTGATTTTCTTTTCAATTTCACTGATAGGGGGCAATGCGAAATTATTTTTGATACTTGAAGTGGCCGTTTTGACTGTAGCGCCAGCCATCAGGGCAAAAGCCGTATAATTGGCGTAAAAAGGTTCGGGGATAATAATCTCATCGCCTTCATTCAACGTACTCAGAAAAGCAAAAAGAATCGCTTCGGAGCCTCCGGTCGTGATAAGTACATCTTCCTCCTTAATCTGGATGCCCAGGTGATTGTAATAACTGCAAAGTTTGGTTTTCAGGGTATGATTCCCGTCCGAAGGGGTGTATTCGATCACGTTCAGCCGCATATTCCGTACGGCCTCCAAGGCAATAGAAGGAGTCTCAATATCAGGTTGTCCGATGTTCAGATGATACACTTTTATTCCTCTTTTTTTGGCTTGATCGGCATAGGGGACCAATTTTCTGATGGGGGAGGCAGGCAGGATTTTGCCTTTTTCCGAAATCTGTGGCATTTTTTGTAAATTTGAGTGGTTAGACATTATTAGCACCCGTCAAGATACAAAAAAACGGTGAATTATTTACAAAGAGGGAATTATTTTAAAGAATGCTTGTAAAAAGACTGCATATATTAAGGAAAATTGGTAAAATTTACACCATTCGCATTAGCCCCCTGCCAAGCATTTCAACTTTTCCGGATTGAGGAGTTTAATTTTTCTTCCTTTGGCTTCAACAAGTCCTTCGGTTTTATATTCCGACAGCAGCCGGATAAGCGTTTCTGTGGCAGTGCCTACAAAATTGCTCAGGTCCTCGCGGGAGATACTGAGTTTTAGAGTGCCATCCTCTTCTATACCGAAATCGTGGGCAATCAGCAGCAGAATTTCGGCGAGTCGTTCCTTTACCGACTTTTGGGCAATATCCTTGATATAACGGTTTGATTCTCCCAGTTCCTTACAAGCAATCTGCATCAGCTCATAAGCAAATTCCGGATTATTGCGTATCTCTTGAAAAAGGACTGTGTCGGGAATAAAACAGAGGATACAGTCGGAAAGAGTTTCCACCGATGTGCATGCCGTCTCTTTCAGAATCACGGAACGGAAACCGAAAATATCCCCCTCCTTTTCAAATTTGATAATCTGTTCCTTCCCTTCATTTCCTGTCTGGTATATTTTGACAACACCCTCATACACGAAATAACAGCCTTTCATGCAGGTACCTTCGGAATACACCAGCGTTCCTTTTTTATATGCTTTGACACAATCTGGCAAAAACAACGGCGTCGGGTCAGAGAGCGTTTTAAATGTCTCCCTGAATTTCCGTCTGCATATTTCCGAATCCGGTAGGGTCACTACTTCACCTTTCATTTTTTCTTCCTTGCGCTAAGGTTCTTTCGGCCTTAATTCAGTAAATCACTGATTTTTCCGTATATGTTTTCTTCGTCAAATCCGCATTCAGCACGCAATTGTTGGGTGGTTCCGTGTTCAACAAACTTGTCGGGAATACCCATTCTCACCACGGTAGCCTGGTGGCCATGAGCCGTCATGTATTCTATTACCGCGTCCCCCAACCCGCCGGTAATGCAGCCGTCTTCCAGCGTAATCACCCGGTTGTGTTTTTGGAAAACCTCTTCCAGCAATTCTTCGTCGATAGGTTTCAGAAAACGCATATCATAGAGCGACACCGTACCTTCGGGAAATCTTCTGATGGCGTTCAGGGCTACATTACCGATGGCTCCGATAGAGACTACGGCCACTTTTCCGCCTTCACAGAGACATTGTCCTCTCCCGATTTCCAGTTCTTTGAACGGAGTCCGCCATTCCGCCATATATCCGTTCCCGCGTGGATAACGGATGGCAAAAGGCCCCTTGTCCGGCAACTGGGCGGTATACATCATATTCCGTAACTCCTCCTCATTTAAAGGAGCGGCAAGGATTATATTGGGAATACAGCGCAGAAAAGCCAGGTCGAAAGCTCCGTGATGGGTGGCTCCGTCCGCCCCGACTAATCCGGCACGATCCAGACAAAGCACCACAGGCAGGTTTTGCAGGGCTACATCATGGATAATCTGGTCGTAAGCCCGTTGCATAAAAGAAGAATAGATATTACAAAACGGGATGAACCCTTTGGCTGCCAGTCCTGCTGAAAAAGTGACTGCATGCTGTTCGGCGATGCCTACGTCAAAACAGCGTTCCGGCATCTCTTTCATCATAATATTCAAGGAACATCCGGTAGGCATAGCAGGGGTAATCCCTACAATTTTATTATTGATCTTCGCAAGCTCCAGTAGCGTATTCCCGAAAACATCCTGGAATTTAGGTGCCGGAGACGATTTCTTTTCATGGATCAACTCGCCGGTGACCTTATTATACTTGCCGGGAGCATGCCACGTTGTCTGGTCTGCTTCGGCTTGCTTAAACCCTTTACCCTTTTTGGTGATACAATGCAGAACCTTGGGACCTTTGATTTTTTGCAAATCCCGCAACAGCTTTACCAGATGGTTCACATCGTGTCCGTCCACCGGGCCGAAGTAACGCAGCCCCATCGCTTCAAACAGATTGCTCCGTTTTAGCAGCATCGACTTTATACTGTTGTCGATATTCTGCACAAAGTTACGCATCTTGGGACTGATGCGGTTGAATTTGCCCAGCATATTCCAGACATCGTTTTTGATTCTATTGTAAGTCTGGGACGTGGAAATATCCAGCAGATACTGACTCAACCCGCCTGTATTGGGGTCGATGGCCATGTTATTATCGTTGAGGATAACCAGAAGATTGGCATTGTGGATACCGGCATTGTTCAGAGCTTCAAATGCCATTCCGCCCGTCATGGAACCGTCACCGATAATGGCTACGGACTGGCGGTCTTCCTCTCCGTTGAGTTGGGCTGCCAGGGCCATGCCTAAAGCTGCCGAGATGGAAGTTGAGGAATGGCCGGTGCCAAAAGCATCGTACTCACTTTCCGACATTTTGGGAAAACCGCTGATGCCGCCATACACCCGTTTATTTTTAAATTGCTCTTTTCTTCCCGTAAGAATCTTGTGTGCATAACATTGGTGCCCGACATCCCACACTAAATTATCGTAAGGGGTATTCAGAGCATAATGCAGTGCAACCGTGAGCTCGACAACCCCCAGGCTTGCCCCCAGGTGTCCCGGATTTTCGGCACAGTCGTCAATGATTTTCCGGCGCACCTCCTGACAGACGTCGGGCAGTGCATCTTCCGGGATTTTCCTTAAATCTTCCGGTGTACGTATGGAATCTAATATCATATATCAATCAGAAATATCAATCGCGGATGAGGCTGTCGCTTTATTTTTCGTATACAAGCGTACCGATAGCTTCGCCGTCCATCACTTTTTTCAGATTGCCTTCCACATCCATATTGAAAACGAGGATGGGCAGATGATTTTCCTTACACATCGTTGTAGCCGTCAGGTCCATCACTTTTAATCCCTTATTATAGATTTCGTCGTAAGTAATCTCATCAAACTTCACGGCTGCCGGGTCCTTTTCCGGGTCAGCCGTATAGATACCGTCCACCCTTGTGCCCTTCAACATCACGTCGGCTTCAATTTCTATCGCCCGGAGACTGCTTCCCGTGTCGGTCGTAAAAAACGGATTTCCGGTACCGGCACTGAAAATGGTTACATAACCCTGCTCCAGATATTCAACTGCCTTTGCCTTTGAATAAAATTCCCCTATTGGTTCCATACGGATAGCGGTAAGTACTCTGTTCTTACATCCCTCATTATCCAAAGCCGAGCTGAGAGCCAATGCGTTGATGACTGTTGCCAGCATGCCCATACTGTCCCCCTTCACCCGGTCAAACCCTTTACTTGTACCGTTTAAACCGCGGAAAATGTTTCCTCCTCCGATGACGATCCCAATCTGAATACCCATTTGCGCTATCTCATGTATCTGCCGGGCATAGCTTTCAACACGGGTCACGTCGATACCATATTTTTGGCTTCCCATCAAAGATTCGCCGCTTAATTTTAATAAAATACGCTTATATTTCATACCTTTGCGATTATTTTTATAAAATAAGATTTATTGTCCTGTTTTCCGTGATGCTTTGTAAATAAAAGCAGAGCAAAGCTAATTAAATTTGTTTTATTCTTAGAGTAATTTGAAAGTAAAATTTATATGAATAAATCAGCCGATTATAAACTCACAATCATTGTTCCGGTTTACAACGAAGAAGGAAATATCCTGCGTTTGGAACAGGAACTGGCTTCTTTTCTGAAAACTTCCCGTATATCCTCGTGTGTATTGTTTGTAAACGACGGCTCTACGGATGCCAGTGGACAGCTCATCCGGGAAGTATGTGAAAGAAATGCCGGATTCTTCCACATCCGGTTGGCCCGGAACGGCGGACTGAGTGCTGCCATGAAAGCGGGGATAGACGTGGCGGACTCCGAATATGTCGGATACATCGATGCTGATTTGCAGACGACACCGGAAGATTTTAATCTTTTGCTCGAACACGCGGGTGAATATGAAATGGTAATGGGTATTCGCACCGGCAGAAAAGACAGTTTTGTTAAAAATCTCTCTTCCCGTATTGCCAATGGATTCCGGCGAGCCATGACTCACGACGGTGTAGAAGACACGGGATGCCCTTTAAAAATACTAAGAACCGATTATGCCAGGCGGATACCCTTTTTCACCGGGATGCACCGCTTTCTGCCTGCATTGATTCAGTTACAGAACGGGCGGGTAAAACAAATTCCCGTGCGCCACTTTCCCCGAATTGCAGGACAGTCGAAATACCATTTGTGGAACCGTCTGGTGGGACCTTTCAAAGACTGTTTTGCTTACAGGTGGATGAAAAAACGGTACATCAATTACGAAATTGCCGAGGGCAATCTGAACTAACGCAAGGGATATGATTTATATTGTCGGATTCCTGGCGCAGCTGCTCTTTTCCGCCCGTTTGCTCTTACAGTGGATTATGTCGGAAAAGGCAAAAAAAGTCGTTTCGCCTTCCATATTCTGGAAACTCAGCCTTTTGGGTGCCTATCTGCTGTTCATTTACGGATGGTTGCGGGATGATTTTGCCATCATTCTGGGACAGCTTATTTCCTACTACATTTACATTTGGAATCTGAATAAAAAAGAGAGTTGGCAGAAAATGCCCGCACTGATTCGCTACATCTTGGCATTGACACCTGTTGTTGCCGTATTGTTCATGCTGAAAGATGCCCGTGGATTTGTCGAGCAGTTCTTTTTGAACGAAAACATCCCCTTGTGGTTGCTGCTCTTTGGGTCTATGGGACAGATTATATTCACTCTTCGCTTTGTCTACCAGTGGGTTTATTCAATGAAGAAGAACGAATCCCTCTTACCCTTGGGATTTTGGTTAATCAGTCTTACAGGCTCCCTGATTATCGTGGCTTATGCGCTCTACCGGAGAGACCCTGTTTTGATTTTAGGACAGTCAACGGGACTGGTCGTATACTGCCGGAACATTTATTTGCTTCGAAGGGAAAGAGGATAAAACGGAATGGGAATTTATGTACATATTCCGTTTTGCCGGAGCAAATGTATTTATTGCGGTTTTTACTCGGTGGCTTCGGAGCGCTTTAAAGAGGCCTTCATTAAGGCATTGTGTACTGAAATCGGATTAAGAAAAGACTATTACACCGGTGCTCTGCCCGTCAGTACCCTCTATTTCGGAGGAGGTACACCCTCCTGCCTCTCTTTGCCGGAACTTCAACAGGTGACTGAAAAATTGGGAAATACGTATGACATTGCGCCGGAAGCCGAGAGAACCATAGAAGTCAATCCGGAAGACCTGGAGACTGAAAAATTAAAAGGTTGGAAAGCACTGGGATTCAACCGACTCAGCATTGGCGTGCAGTCATTCCAGGACGATTTACTGAAAACCATCCAACGTCGGCACACTTCCTTCCAGATCACGGAAGGTATAAAAACAGCTAAAAAGCAGGGATTTGACAACATCAGCATCGATTTAATCATCGGTTTGCCCGGCCAATCCACGGAAATATTGCACCGGGATTTATCCCGGGCGCTTCAACTTGAAATAGACCACATTTCTGTTTACATGTTGAGTGTGGATGCCGGATCCATCCTGGAAAAACAATACCGTAAAGGCCTTTTTTGCCCGCCTTCCGAAGATGAATTGGCAGAAAAATACGACACTGTCGTAAAAATACTGAAAAAGGCCGGATACGAGCACTATGAAATCTCTAATTTTGCCCGGAAACGGAAATATTCTGTCCACAATACCTCCTAT
>ERZ778517.1228-NODE-1228-length-20464-cov-4.279632_pt1 | contig 20464 bp, 12 predicted proteins | sample MGYA00510341_ERZ778517 | MGnify/ENA primary metagenome ERZ778517 (study PRJEB29527, sample SAMN07138964) | mouse gut metagenome | material: feces | host: mouse | place: China:Nanjing | collected 2016-01-25 ... | reverse complement strand
CTCTGCAAAATAGCTTCGTGGAGGGTGTCGATGGCGCGTGCGTAGATGTGCTTCACCCCGGCTTTTTTTAGCAACGCCACGGTTTTGATGCTTGCTCCGAAATTTTCGCCGATGGCCACTATTACCAGGTCGACATTGAGCAGCGGCAGCACGGCAAGCTGGTTTTCTTCGGTAGAGTCGATGAGGTAGACGGTAGATATATAGTTCTTGAGCGACTCGATATTTGACTGGCAGTCGTCGGCACCGATTACTTCGTGGCCCATTTCGGTAAGGTCGCGTGCAAGGTTGGCTCCGTAAATTCCAAGGCCGATTATCAGATATTTCATAATGGTTTGGTGTTTAGTTGATTATAATGTCGTCGGACGGCAGCATGGCCGAGCGGTCGGGCCGGTTGCCTATAAGTCCACAAAGCACCGAGATGATGCCCACACGGCCAAGAAACATTGCCGTCGCTATGGCGATTTTAGACAGGTCTGACAGTTGGTCGGTGATGCCCAGCGACATGCCCACGGTCGTTATAGCCGAAAAACATTCGAAGGCCACGGCCCCTGCCGGCAGTTCTGGTTGCATCAGCATGATAGCCCCCGAGTACATGACAATTGCGAGGATTGAGAAGCAGATTACGGCGTTGGCACGGCGTACCGACGAGAGAGCTATCGACCGGCCGAAAACCGACACGCCTTTTTGGCCCCAGACTATCGACCTGAGGTTTAGCATCATAACGGCAAAGGTGTTGATTTTGATACCTCCGCCCATCGACTGCGACGAGCATCCTATCCACATCAGCATCATAGCCATCAGGAATGTCACTCCGAGCCAGTCGCCGGGAGCCGAGGTGGCGAAGCCTGCCGTGCGCACCGTGGCCGAGCAGAATATTGACTGCACTATGCGTTTGCCGGTCGGAAGGCCCGACATTGAATTATTGTACTCGAAGAGGTAGAAGCCAAGCGCACCACCTACAAAAAGAATGACCGTAAGTATCAATACCAGGCGTGTGTTGAGGTCGTAGACATGCACGGGGTGCGAATACCTTCGCCCGGCAACCCATGCCTTGAAACGGTGTATGTATTCTACGAATGCATCCTTGAAGTTTACGAGGTTGGGAAAACCGATGCCGCCGGCAATGATGAGTACGCTGACCACGATATAGAACACCTGGTTGCCATTATACAGTCTGGGGTCGGCGAAACCGTCGGGCAGGGTAGTAAAGCCGCCGTTGCAAAATGCCGACAGCGAGTGGAAGGCCGCGAAGGCGAGTTTGTGCTCGAAATCGCTGCAAAGGTCGTCGGGTATGGTAAAGTATATGGCCACCGCCCCGGCGCACTCGATACACAGCGTGAACCCAAGTATATAAAGGATTACCGGCATTAGCGAACCCATGCTTTTCGAGTATATGAAGTCGCGCATGAGCAACTGGTTGTAGATTGACCCGCTGCCGCTGAAAAACAATGCGAAGAAACTTGTAAACGTCAATACCCCGAGGGCCCCGATTTGCATCAGTATGCCGATTACAAGCCACCCAAGGGGCGTGAAGGTCGCACTTGCGTCGATAGTCGACAGGCCGGTCATGCTTACCGCGCTCGAGGCCATGAAGAGGGCGTCGATATATCTGATTGACCCCACGGTGCATCGGGGCAGCATGAGCACCAACGACCCGATTAGGATAAAGAAAAGAAAGCTTGCCGAGAGTATGAGCGAAGGGTTTGTGCGCCGACCCAATAGCTGCATCGCACCATAGCTTAACTCGGCTATGCAATATAAGGCGAGTCCTGTAAACTGGAAGCCGCGACTATGCAGAAAGTGCAGGGCCTCGTCGGTGGGGCCGCTACCATGTGGAAATATGACAGGTATGAGTGTGAGCAGCACGAGTATGTCGGCTATGCGGCGCACAAAGAGGCTGTCGTGCAGAAGTTTGCGAAGCCTGAACAAGACATTGAACAAGATTGTGCCGATAAATACTCCCTGCGAGATATGTATGACATGCATGAGAACCTTGCGGTCTATGCTGCCGCTGTCATATCCTACATAGACCAGCATAGAGGTCAGGCATGCAATCGAGAGTACGAACACCACGATTGACAGCGTGGATGCGACACCTTCGACCACGCCGTCGTAGCGCCGCCTCACACGTGCTAAGCGTCCGCGAAACCGCGTGTTGGCCGACAAGAGCCGTATCTGTCTCCGTAATCCCTCGAGCATATTGCAAATATAGCCGGGTATCATTGCCCGGCTATATTATAACACTCCTATTTGTCTGAGTGTTCGTCGCGCTTGTCAGAGCCTTTTTAGTATGTTGACGATTTTGTCGCCAAGGTGTATGGTGTAGCCCTGGTTGAGGTAGACCACGCGGTTGAAGGTGTCGGCGATTATAAATACCGGTGTGTCATTGGTGTTGGCCTTCATGTTTTCGGTAAGGTCGCGCGCTATATTGCCGTCTACGTCGTAACCGATGACGGTGTTTGCCGGCAGCTTGCCGAAGACGGCTTTGTTGAAGCGGTCGGCGCGTGACTTGTCGGCAAATATCAGCATGAGTTTCACGCCCTGGCGGTCAAATTCCTCGGCCACGGCCGACAGGTCGTTGAGGGCATGAGAGGTCGGTTCGTGGGCCGGGCTTACGAAGCCGAGCACATAGTACCCGCGCCCGGTGGTAGAGAGCAGGCTGCGGTCGCTGTCGCTATTTATGTCGTGGTATATGTTCTCTGAGTTGAAGCTGCCGATAACCTGCACTTGCTCGTTGTCGCTTCGGATTGTCAGCGGCACTGGTACGGTCGGTTTCGCGGCCTCGAAGAATACGGCCCTTGCCAGTACGCCGCCATTGGCAAGTCGCTGGCCGCTGACGAGCATGTAGTATCCCGGGTCTATCATGGTGCCGCTTTTAAAGGTCTTGCTCCAAGGTGTGAAGTCATCATAAGCCAGTTGCTCGGGCACGCCGTCGGTAATGCGCGAAAGGGCGAAGTTGGCATAATACTTCGGGTCGTCGACGCAGGTGCCTTTGTTTATATACCTTAGCCTCAGGTCTATCTTTGCGGCAGGATTGTCTTTTTGCGTGGCAGTTGTTGCGGCAGTCCATGTGCGGTTGTCGGTCGAATATTCGAGATTTTGCGTCACGGGGTCTATACGCGCCGGTATACCGCACGAACGCGCCATGGCCACGAATAATATGTCGCGCGACGCAGCGTCGATATCGCCTTTGTGGCGCCATGCCGACACCGGGCTTATGCGCAAGTGGCGTGGGTTACGTCGGTCCGAGATGGTGATATTGTCGTTGATATATTGCAGCAGGGCGGCCGGGTCGGCACGGAATTTGTCTTTTTGGGCGATGCTCAGTGCGTTGTCGAAATATTTTTTGTAGGGGTATAGTTCTTCGTTGGCAACGCGAGGATTTAGTACATACCTGGCGTATAGCACGGTGTCGCCTGTCATACGGGTATGGAGGAAGTTGTCGGCGAGCACATCGTATGTCACGTCGCGCAAATCCTTTTCCGAGAGTGCCGAGAGCAAGTCGGTGGCACGCTTGGGCGACAGCTTGGCCGCATAGGTGAGGAAGCGGCATATAGTGGCGTGGTTGCCGTATGCCTTGGGCAGCAGGGTTGTCATAAGGTCGGCGTCGTAGCCGTAGCGGTCGGCAAAGTCTCGTGCCCTGTCGGTATCGAACATCGTTGCCATCGTGGCGTTGCGGATAGAGTCTTCGCGGGCTTTGCGCATATCGTTTGTCGCTGTCTCCTCGGCACTTGCGTGTGGCAGGTCGGCAGACTGTGGCGGCGGTATGAGGTCGAAATCGACTGCGAAATTATCACCCATCGAGTGGTTTAGGGCGATGGTGAAGACGCTGTCCTTGCCGGCAGTCATTTTTTCGATGCCGAAACGGCGCCCGTCGGTAGCCCAGACGACCATGTCGCCTCGCCCGACGGTGACTTCGGCTACGCCGCAACTGTCGGCTGTGCGCGTTGCCACGGGGTAAAACTCGGCGTAATTGTAGAGGCAGTACATTATTTTTGCCCCCGTGGCCGGAGTGCCGTCGTCGTTCAATGCCCTGACCTTGGCCTTGACGGTCGGGGCATAGGTCGGGGTTACATTGACAAGTGTGAAGTACGGCGATGAAAACAATATCTCCTCGTCGCCGCCATAGCGGCCGTCGGTACGCGAACTCATCAGCATGCCTCGCGATGCCGGGGCGTTGAACCATGCCATGTTGAGTCGCGGCTCGGGTTCGCAGCCGCCGAGAAACTGCCATTTGCCGTCAACATATACCTCGACCCATGCGTGGTTGTCGTCGGTATGCGCCCAGCGCGGCGTATAGACCTGTCGAGCCGGTATGGCCACCGAGCGCATTGCTGCGACCACGAAGGCACTTTCCTCGCCGCAGCGGCCCCATGTGGTGCGTACTGTCGCCAGCGGCGACGATGTGCGCCCGTCGGAGGGCCGGTAGGTCACTTTTTCGTGTGCCCAGTGGTTTACCTCGAGGGCGGCCTCGCCTATGCTCATGCCGCTGACACGCGGTGCAAGCTCGTTGTAGAAGACCGTGCGGCACGAATCGAGACGTTCGTTGTTAGTTCGCACTGGCAGCACGAAATCATAAAAGAGGGTGTCGCTGATTGTTTTGCCCCAGGGCATGTTTTCTCTTGCCAACAATGACATGCGGGCATTCTCGATAAAAAAGCTGCGCGGATAGTCGAGCGAGTCGGGCAGCGACATACGTGCATAGAGCGTGTCGACGGCCTGGTCTATGGTGATAGCGTTGGCCGATACCGTGGACAAAAGGATGGCGATAGATATATAGAGTCGTCTAAGCATGGTTTATACTTTTGATGATGGATGTGATGATAGCAGGGTCGGATGATGGCGAGTCTTTGCGGCATGAGCCGTGTATTTCGGTGGCGCCGCTGCGCTCAGTCACCATGGCGGCGTTCGAGGTATTGACACCTCCGCCCGGGAGTATGATGATGCGGCCGTCGGCCTGCCTTACGAGGGCTGTGAGGCTGTCGAGGCCGTCGCACACGTTGTCGGCACCGCCAGATGTGAGTATGCGGTCGTAGCCGAGGGCTATGAGCTGTTCGAGGGCCTCTGATTGGTCTTTACAATCGTCGAAGGCCCGGTGAAATGTGATGCTGAGGCCGAGACTTTTGGCTTTGGAAACAGCTTGTGAGGCGAAATCGAGGTCGATATTACCATCGGCATCAAGTGCGCCGACCACCACGCCGTCGGCTTTGCCGGCGACGGCTTCGATGTCGGCAAGCATCACTTCTTTCTCGGTATCGTTGTAGATGAAATCGCCTTCGCGATGACGTATGAGCACGTTTATAGCGCCGCTGTAAATCTCCCGTGCGATTGCGAGAGTTCCGGTAGACGGTGTTACACCACCTACAGCGAGAACAGAGCATAGCTCAATCCTCGGGGCATTGGCCAGGGCGGCAGCTCTGACACTGGCAATATCGGCGCAGCAGACTTCGAGAACTTTTTCCATTGGTCGGATATCAAAGTGATAATTTGTGCAAAATTACAAAAATATATCGTTTTTTTGCTTAATTTTGTACACTTAAATCAAAGTGCGATGAATCGGATACTGGAAAAGGAATATTTCTCGGCAAATGTCGTGAAACTCGTGGTTTCGGCACCAGATGTGGCCAAGGCCCGTAAGCCGGGTCATTTCGTGATAGTTCGTTGCGGTGCCGGCGGCGAACGGATACCTCTTACGATTGCTGATGCCGATATGGAGAAGGGCACAGTGACATTGGTCGTGCAGGCTGTCGGCGAGTCTACGCGCAAGATTTGCGCCCTCGAGGCCGGCGACGAACTTACCGACCTTGTCGGGCCGCTCGGTCGGGCTACCGATATCGGCTTGCGCGAGGGCACGGTGGTATGTTGCGGCGGCGGTGTCGGTGTGGCTCCGCTGCTGCCGATTATCAAGGCTATGAAACAGGCCGGCAACAGGGTGGTGAGCGTGCTTGCCGCACGCAACAAAGACCTGATTATTCTCGAAGACGAGGTACGCCGCTGGTCCGACGAGGTCATAATCATGACTGACGACGGCAGTGCCGGGCAAAAGGGACTCGTGACTGCGGGCGTAGAGCAGGTGATAAACCGCGAACACGTCGCCGAGGTCGTTGCCATAGGCCCTGCAATAATGATGAAGTTTGTGGCCCTTCTGACAAAGAAATACAATGTTCCCACCATCGTGTCGCTCAATACCATCATGGTCGACGGGACCGGCATGTGCGGTGCCTGTCGTGTCAATGTCGGCGGCAAGACACGCTTTGTGTGTGTCGATGGCCCCGAGTTTGACGCGCACCAGGTAGATTTCGACGAGATGATGATGCGCATGAAGGCTTATCAATAAGCCTGTAGACATTAACACATAAAGGCATAAGACGATGAATCAAAAAGATATAGAAGGTCGTGACACAGCGTGGCGCGAGGACTTGCGCAAAGCCATGACGGCCAAGGAGCGTGCCGACATCCCCCGTGCCCAGATGCCCATGCTCGACGGTGATTACCGCGTGACATGCAACGAGGAAGTAAACCAGGGCCTCAGCCTCGAGCAGGCGCGGTTAGAGGCTACGCGCTGCCTCGACTGTCCGAACCCGACATGTGTCGAGGGCTGCCCTGTAGGCATACACATACCCGACTTTATAAAGAATATACAGTGCGGCGACCTGCCCGGGGCGGCAGCCATACTCAAGCTGACGAGCGCGCTGCCGGCGGTGTGCGGCCGTGTGTGCCCGCAAGAGAAGCAGTGCGAGAGCCGCTGTATATATAATAAGATGAAAAAGGCTCCTGTGGCTATCGGCTATCTCGAGCGTTTTGCCGCCGATGCCGAGATTGCTCGGGGTAGCGAGGGCGGCGACGACAAGCCTGCGTCGAACGGTATCCGCGTGGCCGTCGCCGGTTCGGGCCCGGCCGGGCTTTCGTTTGCCGGCGAGATGGCCCGTCGCGGCTTCGAGGTCGATGTGTTTGAAGCCCTTCACGAAATCGGCGGCGTGCTGAAGTACGGCATACCCGAGTTCCGCCTTCCCAACAGCATAGTAGATGCCGAGTTGGCCAATCTGCGACGTGCCGGTGTGCGCTTCCATACCGATACGGTCATTGGCAAGACCCTGTCGTACGACGACTTGCTCAACCAGGGTTTCAAGGGCGTTTTCGTGGCTTCAGGTGCCGGGCTGCCCCGTTTTATGGGCATACCCGGCGAGAATTATTGCGGAGTGCTGTCGAGCAACGAGTATCTTACGCGCATCAACCTGATGGGCGCCGGCCGCCCCGGTTGCGACACACCGGCCCCGATGGGTAAGCGTGTGGCTGTCGTCGGTGGCGGCAATACCGCTATGGATTCGGTGCGCACTGCGCGTCGTATGGGTGCCGAAAAGGCCATGATTATCTATCGCCGCAGCGAGGCCGAGATGCCTGCGCGTCGCGAGGAAATCGAACATGCAAAGCAAGAGGGCGTAGAATTTATGACCCTGGCAAACCCAGTTGAATATCTTGCCGACGAGCGCGGCCGTGTACGTGCCGTGCGCGTGCAGCGCATGGAATTAGGCGAACCCGATGCCTCGGGCCGTCGTAAGCCGGTGCCCATCCCGGGCGCGATTGACGAAATCGAAATCGACCTCGCGATTGTGAGCGTGGGCGTGTCACCCAACCCGCTTATCCCCAATAATATCGACGGACTCAAAGTGACCGAGCGCGGCACCATAGCCGTTGACCAGAATCATCAGTCGTCAATCCCGGTGATTTATGCCGGTGGCGACATCGTGCGTGGTGGCGCGACTGTGATTCTCGCCATGGGCGACGGTCGCCAGGCTGCGGCTTCGATGGCCGAAAAACTGCTTGCCGATGCGGGTTGCTAAATATATGGCCGGTGCTGTCGCGATGCTTGTCGTCGCGGCATGCGCCCATCGCCAGCCGTCAGGGCAAAAATTGCTTGCCGTCAGCATTGAGCCACAGCGACAGGTGCTCGAGCAGCTTGCCGGTCCGTCGTTTGCCGTGACAACTGTGCTTGGCCGTGGTGCCGACCCCGAAACTTTCGACCCGTCAACAGCGCAGCGTGTCGCTGTTGACGAGGCCGACATGTATTTTGCCACGGGTGTGCTGCCTTTTGAGCAACGCTTGCGGCAGTCGTTTGGCGATGATTACGATTTTGTAGATACTTCGGAAGGTGTGAAGCTGCTATATGGCACACACGGTCACGGTCATCACCATGAGGGTGACGACCACGGGCATCTCGATGCCGACCCCCATTACTGGAGTTCGGTCGAAGGAGTCCGGACCATGGCCCGTAACATGGCCAAGGCCCTGTGTGACAAATATCCCGATAGTGCCGATGTTGTCAACAGCCGGCTTGCCCGGTTTACAGCCTCGCTCGACAGCCTTGACAGTGAACTCGCGGCACGCCTCGCCAATTCCCCTCACCGCACATTCGCCGTCTGGCATCCGTCGTTGAGCTATTTTGCAAAAGAATATGGCCTTGAACAGTTAAGCCTCGGAGCCGAGGGAAAGGAACTCTCGGCGAAAGAACTTGCCGAGGCTATCGACAATGCCCGTGCCGACAGCGTGACGGTGTTCTTTTTCCAACCCGGCATCGACTCGCGCCAGGCCGAGGTGTTGAGCGAGAGCATTGGTTCGCGCCTTGTGCCGGTCAATCCTCTCGATTATGACTGGCGCGGACAACTAATACTTATAGCCGATGAAATCGCCAGGCCATAACGACCTATGCCGTTGCGGGGCGTGCACGCATCATGAAGGCGTACGCCCGTTGTTGTCGCTTTGCGAAGTAAGCTTCGTGCGCGACAGCAGGCTTATTCTTGATGATGTAAATTTTACCGTAGACCGAGGTGACTTCCTTGCCATAACCGGGCCCAACGGCGGCGGCAAAACCACCCTCCTGCGCCTGATACTCGGGCTGCTCACTCCGGGCAAGGGGAAGATTGTTTATTACGACGAGCATGGCAAAGAAATGCCTCGCGACGCTTTCCGACCCGGCTATCTGCCGCAGAAAAACAGCGTGGATTCACATTTTCCGATTACTGTCGGCGAGGTAATAGCCTCGGGACTCCTGTCGGTAAATAATCTTGACAAGGCAGAAAAACAAAGCAGGGTAGCGGAGGCACTCAAGCTCGTAGAACTTTCCGACCTCGCCTCGCGTCCCATTGGTCGCCTGTCGGGCGGCCAGTTGCAGCGAGCCTTGTTGGGCCGCGCCATTGTTGCCAGGCCGCATGTGCTGATTCTCGACGAGCCTCTCAGCTATCTCGACAGGCATTTCGAGGAACAGCTATACCGCATACTTTCGCAGATAGCCGACAAGAGCACCGTGCTGCTTGTCAGCCATCAGATTTCGAAAATCGATGCCCTTGCCAACCGCCATGTGATTGTAGACCATGCCCTTACCGAGTGCACCCACCAGCACCACTACAAACCCATCGCCTGCGCCGACTAATAGCTGCGCTTTTATCGGAGCTTCTGCTTTAAGTTGTCCATATCCGCTTGTTTAATGGCAATATTATGTTGTAGAAATGAAAGATATTTTATCATACGAATCTGATATTTGGTCGTGTGCCGATCTGCTTATTTCTTCTGGAATCAAGCAGAGTAAATTCCCCGATTACATGATGCCTTTCTTCGCACTCATCATGTTAGAAGGACGTATGCGCAATGAGATGCGAGATATTGAGGAAAACGAGGGCATCCACCCCAAAGACAACATCGAGGATTTTGTCGAGGCTTTCCGCGATCGCGAATGTGGCTACAACGATTACATCGTGCGCCAGGGCAAGACTCTCTCGGACATCTGCAACAACGACAAGACCTTTGAGCAAGATTTTGAGAAATACATTGCTGGTTTTGATGCTCAACTTAAAGAGTTGCTTGGCATCGAGCGTGGAAATCAAGATAGTAAATACCTGAACCTTGACGGCATTGTTGCTGAACTGCGCAAGAAAGGTATTCTCATGCAGTACATCACTAAGTGGGCGCAGATTGACCTTTCTCCCTACAACAATTCCGAAATCACCACGCTTGAAGAACACATCAAACGCAAATGGGCCGACATCTCTGCGGAAACCGCCGGAGAACAGTACACGCCCGAAGATATTATCTCTCTTATCGCCGAAATCGTCGCCGCTAAGATTGACATTCCCAAGCGCGACTTCGTCCACCTTTATGACCCTACCTGCGGGGGCGCCAACCTGCTTTTCGGTGTAGCCGACCGTCTGCGCGAGGGTGCGGGCTATCAGTTCATCGCCGCCAACGGCTGCGACTGGAACGATGCCCTTTACGCCCTTGCCAAAATCGAGTCTCTTTTCCGCGAGAACGCGGAAATCAAATATGGCAACACGCTTACCACACTCCCGTTCAAGGGCAAGGAGTTCGACGTCGTTGTTGCAAATCCTCCCTACGGCATACCTTGGAAAGGATTTGAAAAAGAAATCCGCGATGACCAAACCGGCCAATTCGCGTTCCTCCCGTCTGTTAGCGACGGTCAGCTTCTTTTCCTTCAACACAACGTCAACCATCTCCACAGTCACCGAGGCATAGTGGTCGAGGTTAACAATGGCAGCTCGCTTTTCAGCGGGGATGCCGGTAGCGGCGAGAGCAACATCCGCAAACATTTATTCGACAAGGACTGGGTCGAAGCCATCATTCAGATGCCTTCCGACGAGTTCTTTAACACCGGTATCGTTACGTACCTTTGGGTTCTCAACAAGAACAAGCCCGCAGACCGACGCAACAAGGTTATCCTTATCAACGCCGCTGACCTTTGGCAACCGTTGAAGAAGAACAAAGGCTCCAAGCGCAAGGAGATGAACGAAACCCACCGCGCCGACATAGTCCGCGCTCTCGTTGAGTTCCGCGACAGTGAAATCTCCAAGGTCTATGACAAATGGCATTTCTATTTCAACAAGCAGCAGATCCAACTCACCGAGGTTGACAACAAGGGCCTTTTCGTCAGTGAAACCCTCGGATGTCCAGGTGAGGTGTTCAAAATCAAAGACGAGGATGTTGTAAACGTTTTCTCCGATGGCACTTGTACCTGGCCTCTTGATGAAGATTCCGAGTGGAAGGAATATGCCGCCTCGATGATAAAATCGCATCACATTCAATCGTCCACAGTCGTCTCGACTTCGGAATACATATACTGGATTGACAAGCTGAACGGTACTATCATGCGAACCAAAATAGAAACCGGCGAGCATGAACAACTGGGCAATGGTGTGTTGTCGATACAATATAGCCGTACCCGTAGTGGCGCCCCGAAATGTACCGTCAAGATTTCCGATGCTACTTCTAAAGACACCGAGATTATTCCGTTCTATCCTGACCCGGCGGACAACGACAGGGCAATAATGGATTTCCTCACTCGCTATGTCTCGAAATCATTCCGGCTTCTCGATAATACAGTCGGCGTCGAGGTTAACTTCAACAAGGAGTTCTACGTTCCCGAAACCGTTGAACCGGTAGAATCCATCCTTGCTGAAATCGCAGACATTGACCATGACCTCGCAAACCTCGAAAAAGAACTGGGATTATGAATTCAATCTTCACGGCATATTCTGATTTGCACCAAGCCTCTTTCCCTGCCAATTGGGAAATTTGTCGGTTCAAGGACTTAATTTCTTCGTCCCGTGCCGGAGTGTGGGGTGAAGAGGCAAATAATGACGATAATGATATTATTTGCTATCGAATGGCAGATTTTGATTATCCAAATTACTGCCTCAAATTTGATAATCTTACTCTACGTAACGTACTTCCATCACAGCAAGAAAATAGGCTTCTCCATTACGGAGATTTGTTGCTTGAAAAGTCTGGTGGAGGCGACAAAATGCCTGTTGGTAGAGTTGTATTCGTAAACTCTAATCAACCTGCTGTATGTTCTAACTTTATTCAGGCATTAACTATCAACGATAAAGCATCATCTCGCTTTATTCTTTACCTTTTTAACTCTATTTATTCCAATAGAGTTAATACCCTTTTTTTCAATCAGACCACAGGTATACAAAACCTACAAACTGCTTATTACTTATCACAAGAAATCGCATTGCCGCCCGTTGCCGAGCAAGAGGCGATAGCCGAATACTTGGATAAGGAGTGCGAGAAGATAGGCCGCAATATCGAATTGTTGGAGCGCAAGGCCGACGCTTATAAACGTCTGCGCCGCTCCATCATCAACCGCGCTGTTACGCGCGGCCTCAATCTCGATGTCCCTCTGAAACCTTCGGCTTCGTCTTTGACTGATAAAATTCCTGAGCACTGGAATGAACGACGGATTAAGGACTTCTTTATAGAAACCTCTATCAAGGGTTTTCCCAAAGAACCAATGCTTTGTGCAACTCAATCTCGTGGGGTAATTCCTCAATCTATGTATGAAAATAGAGTTGTTGCCGCATTGACGGGGCTTGAAAATATGAAATTAGTCGAGAAAGGCAACTTTGTAATTAGCCTTCGCTCTTTCCAAGGTGGCATTGAATATGCACATTATCGTGGGATTATAAGTGCTGCATATACTATACTCGGGCTTGACGGCAATAATTCTAAGGAGTATTTTCGTTACTTTTTCAAATCGCCAACACTAATTAAACTGATGAAGAAATGCGTAACGGGAATAAGAGAGGGTCAGAACATCAATTATACTGTTCTCAAATATGAAAAGGTTCCACTACCGCCCTATATCGAGCAACAGCAAATAGCCGCCTATCTCGATGAAAAGTGCGGCAAGATTGACGCCATCATCGAAAAGATAGGCACCCAAATCGAGCGTCTGAAAGAACTCAAACGCTCTCTGATAAATGAAGTAGTAACCGGCAAACGTGCCATTATAATCAATAAACCATGCTGAATCCTGAAGATGTAAAGGCACTCCTTTCAGACATCGAAAGTGACCGAATAGAGCGGACGATTTCAACGACCAATACTGATAAATTTGGTCAAGCGATTTGCGCATTTGCCAATGACCTGCCTAATAATAATTTGCCAGGATACTTGATAATTGGAGCTGACGATAAGACCGGGAAAGTTAATGACGCAGTTAAAATTACCGACCAACTTCTCCAGAATCTCGGAGGAATAAAGACCGACGGCAAGTTACAGCCTCAGGTCAGTATGACTGTTGAGAAAGTCTCGCTACCGGAAGGAGATGTCGCCGTCGTGACTGTGCAGCCATGCCAGTTCACGCCTGTTCGCTACGAGGGGCGTATATGGGTGCGCACCGGTCCTCGAAAGTGTATTGCAAGCGAGGCTGATGAGAAGTTGCTGCTTGAAAAGAGAACAAGCAGAATGTTGACATTTGACGCTCTCCCATGTTTTGATGCAACGATTGATGATATTGACATCGCGGCATTCCGTCAGATTTATCTCCCTAAAGCGTTCCCGGATGATGTGTTGAGAACCGATACGCGCACTGTCGAGCAGCAAATGCAGGCCCTTGGTTATTTTAACGTGAAGTATAACTGTCCTACCTTCGCAGGAGTCATTATGTTTGGCAAACGTCCCGAACAGTTCCTGCCCGGAAGTTATGTGCAGTATGTTCGATTCGGTGGGACCGACCGTGCCGGAGAAATCAAGAGCGAATACAAATTTGCCGGGAATCTTGTCAAGATTCTTTCTCAACTTGATACATTCGTGGATGCTACAATCACGAATCGACGCCCCGTTCCGGTATCGGCGCTTCGTGAAGAAATGGTTGTCGATTATCCACACTGGGCCACCCGAGAGCTATTGATGAACGCTATCTGTCATAGAGATTACGAGGGCAATGGCCCGGTACAGTTCTATCAGTATGACGATCGTATAGAAATAATGAATCCAGGAGGCTTATACGGGAAAGCTACTCCCGAAAACTTCCCATACGTAAACGATTACCGCAACGGCGTAGTGGCCGAAGGCATGAAGGTACTTGGGTTCGTGAACCGTTATAGCCGAGGTGTTCAGGCCGTTCAGGATGAACTACGCACCAACGGAAATGGAGAGGCAGACTTCAAACTGCATCTTGGCACGGCTTTCCTTGTGATTGAAAACATTGCAAATAAAGGAGCAAATAAAGGAGCAAATAAAGAAACAAATAAAGAAACGAATAAAGAGAAGCAAATAAAGAGACAGATAGAAATAATCTGCAATATGATTAGGGAAAATCCTGCCTCTACGTATGAAGACTTTATGAATGCTCTGGGGATAGGTTACTCATCAGTTTATGAAAGAGTAAAATTCCTGAAAAAAAAATGTGTTCTCAGCCGAGAGGGTGGACTTTACGGAGGAAAATGGGTAATTAATGAAGACCTTTATTTTCAACTCTATCCATCATCTGAGACAACACGTTGATTAGCTGATAGTTTTTATTTGCAGAGAAAATCACAGCACTAAATCAGATACGATAATGAACTTCACAGGACACTCAAATATAATCAGAAACCACGGCAAGGGATTTGCGGCACAGCGTGCCACAAATCTCTATGTTTTAACCATATCTAACAAGTAATGCCATGACCGAACTTGAACTACAAGGCGAATATGTGATGGACTTCTTCTGCCGCCGTCAGGACGGTCTCGGCTTCCGCGAGGTCAAGAACAACGCGGTTACGCCCGACCTGTTTATCCCTGCCGACCTGCTGGAGTTCCTGAAAGAAAACTCTCGCAAGGCGTGGCAGAACCTCCTTCGCAAGAGCGAGTATGCCGGTGACGAGCAGTTGTTGCTGCATCAGGTAATGGAGACTATCAAAGAGAAGATAGAGGCGAGCGCCAATGTCGCCATCTTCCTCAATAAGAATCGCTCAATTACATTCGGAGGCGAAACCCTCCAACTCATTTATGTGAGCGGTACCGAGCTGCGGGGTGATGAAGATTTCAATAAGAATATCTTCTCCGCCGTCGAGGAGATGACCTATTCCTTCCATCACGAGTGGAAGAAGGTCTTTGCGTTCCGCCCTGACCTCTCTTTCTTCATCAACGGCATTTTCCTCGGATATGCCGAGTTGAAAAGCAACTTCACCAATCAGACGGCCCGCGCCAACGGTCGCAACAAGGTCACTACCGATTACCTTGAAGCCGTTTGGGAATATACCAAGATTGCCGACGGCAACGATGTGTCGCAGACACTTCGCCGCCGTATGCTTCGCCCGTTTGAGAAGTCAATACACCTCGTAACCACGGACATCAACGATACTTTCGTTCTCCGAAACCCCGGTCAGTTCTTCGACGATTTGAAGCGCGGTTTTCAGGAGGGAACAATCTCTATATCCTCCTTCCGTCCGATAATCGAGGAGGTATTCAAACCGCTTCCGACCGTTGCCGATACGGAGACCGACCCGCGAGTGCGCTTCGAGGAAGCTATGCGCTCGCTTTACTCCAAGAAGATGATAGAGAAAGAAATTCTCTATTACAACTTCATGGCCTACACCTACAAGACGGTAACGGTAAAAGAAAACGGTCGCAAGGTGCAGAAAAAGGAGTACAAGGACAAAACAGGCAGGCTGATCTGTCCTCGTCCCAAGCAGAAATTCGGCTGCGACCGCATTGTTGAGCGTGTGCAGGAATTTCTCGACCATGAGAGCGAACCGAACTATTTCATCAACAAGCTTCGCGCAGAGCTGACAGCCCTCGACGCTCCGCAGGAGTTGATTGACAAGGTTATTGCAGAGCGCGAAAGCTACTGCAACAACAAGTACGTCTATTCGCTCCTGCTCCAGTATGCCGCAGGTTTCGGCAAGAGCAACATCATCGGCTGGACGGCGTTGCAGCTCAAAGACCTCCGGCACAACGGACAGTGGGTCTATGACAAGATTCTGCTTGTCGTTGACCGTCTGCAACTACGCGACCAACTCGATTCGATGATGCTCAACATGAACATCGACAAGGCGATGTTCGTGGAGGCCACCGACCAAGATACATTTGTCGCGGCCCTCAAAGATAAACGCCGCATCATCGTAGTGAACATTCAGAAGTTCTGGGAACTGAAGAACGCCATTCAGAAGGCCGGTGAGAACTTCACCGACAAGCGTGTGGCTTTCCTTATCGACGAGGTTCACCGCTCGAACACCGACGATGTTCACCAGGAGATGTTCTCGGCCTTCGATGAACTGCAAGACATCTTCGACGATAACGGAGGCTTCATCACTCGCGGCTCCAAGAAGAAGAATCTGATTGTCGGTTTCACTGCCACCCCAAGCGACCGTGTGCTCGCACGTTTCGGTGAGTTCCACCGGGGCAGCAACTTCAATCAGTTGTGGAAACCGTTTGACACGTACACCATGAAGGAGGCCATAGCCGACGGCTATATCCTCGACCCGACGAAGCACATCATCCCGGTACCGGCCAAGATGTACTTCGAGCTTCCTGATGGTGTGCTGCAACTCGTGACGGAAGCCATCAACTCAGGCAGAGACGAGAAGATTGCTTTTGCCAAAAAGCAGATCTACGAGAATCCGGAACGCCGCGAGGCTATTGCCAAATTCATTGTCAGCCGTCTTCTCTCGCAGGTCTACGGCAAAATCCGTGGTCAGGGTAAGGCGATGCTCGCCGTTACCTCTATCCCCATTGCAATCGAATATTGCAAAATCATTCGTCGTCTCATGGCCGAGAAGACCGCATCGGGCACTTTCGCAAAGTATGCCGATGCTCCGGTCGCTATCGTATATTCCGACTCCCAGAAATACGAGAAGTGCGCGTCGATGAACGACGGTGTGGCCGAGGATAAGGTTATCGACAATTTCAAAACCGCAAAGAACGGCCTTATCATTGTCGTTGACAAATTGCAGACCGGCTTCGACGAACCTAAGCTGCACACCCTTTTCCTCGACAAGGAAATCCGCGACATCAATGCCATTCAGACTATTTCGCGAGTAAACCGCACGACCAAATACAAGGAGGAATGCCACATAATTGACTTTTCTTTCGGCAATGTCAATGAGAAGAATATCCGCGAAGCTTTCGCTAAATTCTGTGGCATGGTCGTAACAGACTTCGACCCCATCCGTGAAAAGGCTGTGGTCGAGGAAATCTATCGAGGTCTTCTCGGACAGCCCATTTATAACAAATGGTTTGAGCGTTACCGCGAAACCAAGGGAGACAAAGATGCTAACTCCGCTCTTTGTCTTGAAATGGACGCCGACATCCGCACATGGATTAAGAACATGATGGAGGCTCATGCCGCCTACATTCGGGAAGTTCAGGCACGAGGCGAGGAAATCGACCCGGCACTTGCCGACGATGCGGCAAAGGCCCTGCGTAAAGCTGTCGGTCGCTACAACTCCCGAATGGTGCTTTTGCAGGGGGTCATAGAGCTTGATGCCAAGTTCTCCGACGGTGACTTCATCGACTTCTGGCAGCGTTACTGCAATATCTATAATTCCATGTTTGAGAAGAAAGATGCCCTCGGGTCCATCAGCACTACGTTTGATGGCAACCTCGGACTTCTTGTAGGAGAAGAAATAGATATTGAAGAACCCGGAGAACCCGGCGGCGATGGCCCCGACGGTGGCACACCGCCACGACCCGGCAAGCCCGCGAAAAAACTCGGACTTGCTGGTATCTTCGACGCACTCGCCAAGATGAACGCCGACGAGCAGGAACGCGAGCAGGAGATGCAGTTCTGGCACACCCAAACAAATGCGCTCTTTACGTTCCTGAAATCTGACGGCAAGTTCATGGCTATGCTCCGCAATGAAAACTTCACACGCGAGCAGATTGAAAAGGAGTATAACAAACTCCTTCGTCGTTATCTCCGTCAATCCGAGGACGCCAAAGTGAAGAAACTAATCGACGAGAACAAAGAAATGTTCCTCGAAGAATTTAAGGAACAGAATAAAACCAAATAGCCTGCTCAGCAATTTATAAGGTGGATTCAGATACTTCTATCTCGATTGCAGCAGAGCCATAATTTTTATTTGTGCTTAAATTTTGACAATTGTGCAAAAGTCATTATTTTTGTGCTTTGAAAAGGTCATTGCTGCCGCAACACCTTAAATCATATACTGTAGCAATTAATATCATATATCGATATATCAATTATTTATGGCAGAAAATAAAGAAAGATTATTCGACCAGTTTCCCGAGGTGAGCTACGCCGAGTGGCGCGCCAAAGTGGAGGCCGACCTCAAAGGGGCCGACTTCAATAAAAAACTGGTATGGCGAACCAACGAAGGCTTTGACGTACAGCCCGTATATCGTGCCGAGGATATCGCCGATTTCAAAACTACCGATTCACTCCCCGGTCAGTATCCCTACGTGCGTGGTACACGCACCGACAATGACTGGCTCACTCGCCAGGATATCATTGCCGAAACCGCCGAGGAAGCCAACAAGACGGCGCTCGACGTACTTACCAAAGGTGTGACCTCGCTGGGCTTCAAAGTTGCCGCTCCCGAGGATGTTGCCACTCTTCTCAACGGCATCGCCCTCGACAAGGTAGAAATCAATCTTACATGTTGCCCCGGCAAGGTGGTAGAGGTTGCCAAAGCTCTTGTTGCCGCTGTCGAAGCCGCCGGTGCAAAAGACACTTTCCGTGGCTCGATTGACTACAATCCGCTCCGCCGTCAGTTCCGTCATGGCGTAGAGGGTGTCGACGCTGCCGCAATTGCCGCCAAGGCTTGCGAACTTCTCGACGTAGTTGCCCCCGTGCCGGCATTGCGCTGCCTGACCGTCGACTCCGACATTCTTGCCAACGCAGGCGCATTCATATATCAGGAACTTGGCTATGCCCTCGCATGGGGTGCCCAGTGGATGACACTGCTCACCGATGCCGGCCGCACAGCCGAAGAAGTGGCCATGCGCATCAAATTCAACATGTGCGTATCGAGCAACTTCTTTATGGAAATTGCCAAATTCCGCGCTGCACGCATGTTGTGGGCCCAGATTGTCAAGCAGTACGGTGCCGACGAGGCTGCCGCCAAGATGCTTGTCAACGCCACCACGTCGCGTTTCAACCAGACGATTTACGACGCTCATGTCAACCTGCTCCGCAGCCAGACCGAGACCTTCTCGGCATGCGTTGCTGGTGTCGACTCGATTGTCACAACTCCCTTTGATACTCCCTACAAGACTCCCGATACCTTCTCTGAGCGCATTGCCCGCAACCAGCAGTTCCTTCTCAAGGAAGAGAGCCACATGGACAAGGTTGTCGACCCCGCAGGCGGCAGCTACTATGTAGAGGAACTTACCGTGGCCATAGCTCAGGAGGCTTGGAAGCTCTTCCTCGCCACTGTTGACGAGGGTGGTTTCTTCGCATGCGTAGGTGACGGCCGCGTACAGAAGGCTGTCAACGACTCTTGCGCCAAACGCCACACCGACGTTGCCCGTCGCAAAGAAATCCTTCTCGGTACCAACCAGTACCCCAATATCAACGAGAAAGCCGCCGACAAGATTGAGAGTGCCGCTTGCAAGTGCCACTGCGGTTGCGGCGGTCACGAAGACGGCCCCAACGCACTTGTCAACAAGCGTGCCGCTACCGACTTCGAGGAGCTGCGCCTTGCCACCGAGGCAGCCGCCAAGCGTCCCAAGGTATTTATGCTAACTATCGGCAACCTTGCCATGCGCCTTGCCCGTGCCCAGTTCTCGACCAACTTCTTTGGTTGCGCCGGCTACGAAATCATCGACAACCTCGGCTTCAATACCGTGGAAGAAGGCGTTGACGCCGCCCTTGCCAAGGGTGCCGACGTGGTGGTGCTCTGCTCGAGCGACGACGAGTATGCCGAGCTTGCCCCCGCAGCCTACAAATACCTCGACGGCCGCGCCGAATTTGTTGTTGCCGGCAACCCTGCCTGCACCGACGGCCTCAAGGCTGTAGGTATCAAGGACTTCGTACACGTTCGTTGCAACGTGCTCGACACACTGCGTGATTTCAACAACCGTCTTCTCAACAAATAGTCACAGACCCACACTATGAAACCCGATTTTAAGACCATCGATATAACATCAGGGCTCTGTGGCACCAAGCCCGCTGCCACAGCGACCGAGGATTGGGAGACCCCCGAACGTATCCCCGTAAAACCCATATACACCAAAGCCGACCTCGAGGGCCTTGAGCACCTCAACTTCATGAGCGGCATCCCCCCCTATCTGCGTGGCCCGTACAGCGCCATGTATCCCCTGCGCCCCTGGACTATCCGCCAGTATGCAGGCTTCTCGACCGCTGCCGAGTCTAACGCCTTCTACCGCCGCAACCTTGCCGCCGGTCAGAAGGGCCTCTCTGTAGCCTTCGACCTTGCCACACACCGTGGTTACGATGCCGACCATCCCCGCGTTGTCGGCGACGTCGGCAAAGCCGGTGTGTCGATTTGCTCGATTGAAGACATGAAGGTGCTCTTCGACGGTATACCTCTGAATAAGATGTCTGTGTCGATGACCATGAACGGCGCCGTACTCCCCGTACTCGCATTCTACATCAACGCCGGTCTCGAGCAGGGTGCCAAGCTCGAAGAAATGGCCGGTACCATCCAGAACGATATCCTCAAGGAGTTCATGGTGCGCAACACCTATATCTATCCGCCGG
>ERZ778517.1221-NODE-1221-length-20488-cov-4.964567_pt1 | contig 20488 bp, 18 predicted proteins | sample MGYA00510341_ERZ778517 | MGnify/ENA primary metagenome ERZ778517 (study PRJEB29527, sample SAMN07138964) | mouse gut metagenome | material: feces | host: mouse | place: China:Nanjing | collected 2016-01-25 ... | reverse complement strand
CCGATGACGTCCGCCGCCTTCGTCAGCTCGAAGTCCGGGGCATTCACGATATTCATCAGCTCCAGATAATTAATCTTCAGCGGAGAAACCTCATTCTCCCCCTTTGTAATCGGGATGCGGTAAAACTTACCCTCAAACCGATAAAAATCATCATCATCCTTCAGTCTGTCAAAAATGTCCTGACTGTCAATATTCCCGACGCAGATCTTGATCTGTGGATACTGCCTTTTGAAGTAGAGCTTGGCCTTGGCAAGATCCACCTCTTTCTGATCCAAAATAACATAATCCATCAGCTTAAGCAGCTCCCTGTTTTCCTCATACTGACTCATAGGAAGTTTTGACATCGCCAGCATATAGCCCTTTTCTTTCAGCTGTGAAAAACGCTTTCTGTATGCTTCGCTGTTCTCCACCTCGTTGTCAAACGCGAGTACAACCCTGCCGCGAAACTCATCGCACTTCGTTTCAAGATCTGAAAATACCGCAATATGGCTTACCGGAATCAGCACGACCGTTCCCGGCGATAATGTGTCTATGCCTATATTATGTACAATTTCCAGACCTTCGATTTCCGCCAGGCCATTTGGACTGCTTGAGCCGAAAATCGGCGGATTCAAGAGACTGTTCTCCCTCTGTGAAGCCAGCGCGTAAGCCGAGACCTTCATGTCCTTATCAAAATATGGTATCAATGTTGCCAGCATATCCGTTCCCCTCCCCAAAATACATTTCTCTGCCAGGCAGTGCAAGCCCGCCGCTGTTATTCTGACGGATATGCACTGCTCGATGCTTATGTGTAGATTATAACAAAAAAATTCCTATAATTCTATAATTTTTAGTAAATTTTCTTATCTAATCCCATCCTGACGATGATATTTTGAATTTTATCATAGACAAGCTTTTCGTCCATGGTCAGAATTTTACGACCCTCCATGGTAACCTGCCCGTTGATGATCACCGTGTCAACCTCTGAACCGTTGGCGGAATAGGACAGCCCGGCAATCAAATTGTTTCTGGGCGTGAGGGAAGGCGTATTCAAATCGAGCATCGCCAGATCCGCTTTCTTACCCACTTCAATGGAGCCAATCTCTTTCTCCAACCCGAGCGCCTTCGCGCCGTTGATGGTTGCTATACGGAAGCCTTCTTTTGCACTGACACACTGCGGCGTTTTTCCCGTGCCCTTGTGGATCAATGTCAGCAGACTCAGTTCGTGAAACATGTTCAGACAGTTATTGCTCGCCGCGCCGTCTGTGCCGAGGCACACATTGATTCCCGCGTCAAGCATTTTCGCAATGGGCGCAAAGCCGTTCCCCAGCTTCATGTTGCTGGCCGGATTGGTCACCACACTTACCTTTTTCCGCTTCAAAATAGCAATATCCTCATCTGTCACCTGCACACAGTGCGCCGCGATAGTCGGCACATCGAAAATACCGCATTTCTCCGCCAAAGCGATCGGCGTGCATCCATACTTTTCCTGAATCTGTGAAATTTCGCTCTCACTCTCCGACAGATGCACATGAATGCCCATATTTTCCTTTTTTGCCTCGGCCGCCACGATCTTTAAAAATTCGTCGTCACAAGTGTAAGGCGCATGCGGCCCCAGTTTAAAGGTGAGCCGGTCGCAGTCCTTTGCGGCGTCCCGCTCTTCGTAAGCCTGACGCAGACGGGACTGCCCCGCCTCATCGTTGCCGCTGCCCACGAGCCCACGGCAGATCACGGCGCGCATACCGGACTCCTTCACCGCACGGGTGGTCTGGTGAATATTCATCTGCATATCATTGAAACAGGTAGTGCCGCTTTTCATCATCTCGATGATCGCCAGATTTGCTCCCCAATAGGTGTCCTCGTCCGTCATCTGCTGCTCGATCGGATCAATCGTCCCGAAAAGCCAGTCCATAAAAGAAAGGTCGTCCGCCACATTCCGCATAAATGACATGTAGGAATGGGTATGGCAGTTAATCAGACCGGGAATCACCAATTTATCTTTTCCGTCGATCACCTTGTCGGCGGTAAAACCCGCCGGCTTGTCCCCAATTCCCGTTATCCTGTCCTCCTCAATATAGAGTGACGTCTCCCGAATTACATCTTCCGCGCCCTCAGGCAATATCACAAGCGCGTTCTCAATTAATATTCCCATAGCTACCCCTTTTCTACGCTGCTTCTATACTTACCTTCTTCCCTTATCCCATCATCATGCATTCCCATTTCATCTGGCAGCACACAGAACATGAGGGAATGTTATCCTTAATAATTTCTTTAACTATCTGTTACACATCCACTGTCCAGCAGATTTCAGTCAGATCATTGCCATATAGTACTGCATTATTTATTGACAATATTTCTCTCTTCTCCCTCCAAAAATGCCTGTATGTTCTTCGCCACTTCATCCACCAGACGCTCTCTCGCCTCCGTACTCGCCCACGCCAGATGCGGCGTGATGATTAGCTTCGTACTGTCCTTGATCTCATTTAACGGATTGTCCCTGCTGATGGGCTCTTTTTCCAGCACGTCAAGCCCCGCCGCTGCAATCTGACCTTCCGTCAGCGCGTCATAGAGCGCCTGCGTGTCCACCACAGGCCCCCTTGCCACATTGACAAGAACGGCTGATTTCTTCATCTTGGAAAAAGCTTCTTTGTTAATAAGTCCTCTGGTCCGATCGCTTAAAGGACAGTGCAGGGACAAAATATCCGACTGAGAAAGCAGCGCGTCAAACTCTACCCGCTCATACTCCGTACATGTACTCTTACCGGAAGCGGAATAAAAGATTACCTTACAACCAAAAGCCCGCGCCACTTTCGCGACACCTCTGCCGATATTTCCCATACCCACGATGCCCCAGGTCTTCCCTTCCAACTCACGAAACGGTCTGTCAAAATTGGAAAATCGATCCTGCGCGCCATACTCGCCTGATTTCACATAATTGTCATAATGAACCAACTTTTCCTCAAGCGCCAGCGCCAGAAGAAATGTGTGCTGCACCACCGCCGCCGTACTGTAATTCACTACATTCGCCACCTTAATGCCGCGGCTTTTGCAGTATGCCAAATCCACATTGTCAAAGCCTGTCGCAAACAGACAAATCAGTTTCACATTCGGCGCATCCTTAAGGGTATCCTCATTCATGGGCGCTTTGTTTGCGATGATAATGTCCGCGTCCCTCACCCGCTCCGCCGTATTTTCCGCCACCGTGTTCGGGTAATAAGTCACCTCCCCGAATTTTTCATAGCAGCTCACATCCACGTCCGTTCCCACGCTGTTGCGCTCCAAAACCACAAGCTTCATATCGCTCTCCTCTGAAATCTTATTTTTCCTAGACAATCTCATTAACTCACATAATTATCAAAATACCCCTGAATCAGAATCACCGGCGTACCCTTGTCGCCCGAGCCGCTTGTCAAGTCGCACAGGGAACCGATCAGATCGGTCAGCCGTCTCGGCGTTGTGCCCTGAGATGCCATATCTCCTACCAGATTGTCCCTCTTCTCCCTGATGCGGCCGGAGATCGCCTCCTTGAGCGCTTCGCCGGACAAGTCCTTAAAATCGTTATCCGCCAGATATTTCAATTTCACTTCATTGGGCGTGCCCTCCAGCCCCGGTGTGCTTGCCGGGGAAACGCAGGGGTCTGCAAGCTCCCAGATCTTTCCCACAGGATCTTTAAACGCACCGTCACCATAGACCATAACTTCCACATGTTTGCCGGTTCGGTTCAAAACAGCCTTCTGAATTTCCAGCACCAGATCAGTACACTCTCTCGGGAACAGCTTGATTGTGTCCTCGGTGGACTTGTTGGAACCAAGCAGACCGTATTTCTCGTTGCATCCGCTTCCGTTTACAGGCTGGTTGAGAATATCATCCAGCCCGGCCACAACTTCCGCACCCGCTTCCCTGAGAAGCCTCTTCGTGCGCGCTCTCGTGTGAATATCGCAGTTTATCACTTTTTTCGTATGCGGCAGAATGCTGCGGCAGTCGTTGGCAAAAATAATCTCCACCTCCGCGCCCGCTTCTTTGATTAATTCTTCATAATACGCCACATAATCCACCCCGGTAAACGGATGCTTATTCTCTCCGAAAAGCTCACGGTATTTTTCCAGTGTCAGCACGTCGCTGTAAGGATTGATCCCCGCCTGATCCAACTGATCCAGCGAGACAAGCTCATTGCCCACTTCATCGCTGGGATAGCTGAGCATCAACACAACCTTCTTCGCCCCCATCGCGATTCCTCGTAAGCAGATCGCAAAGCGGTTTCTCGATAAAATCGGAAAAATAACGCCGATCGTCTCACCGCCGAGCTTTTCCCTCACATCCTGGGCAATCGCCTCCACCGATGCATAATTGCCCTGTGCCCTCGCCACGATAGACTCCGTCACTGCAATGACATCCCTGTCGCGAATCTCAAATCCCTCCGCCTCGGACGCCTCCATAACACTGTCCACAACAATCTTCGTCAAATCATCGCCCTGTCTGATGATCGGACATCGTATGCCCCTCGATACCGTTCCCACTTTTCTTTCCATCTGTTATTCCCTTCTCTCTTGCAATATGATTTCCCGCCAGACCGTAAACATACAGCCCGCCATCCTCTCTTATTTTTACAAAAAAGAGGGGAAAAATCAATAAATTACTGCAATAAAATATAAAAATCTCTTGACCCTCACGGTACGTCATAGTATACAGTGATCTTATCAGGAGCAGGAAATCATCTGAAATGGAGGAAAACATGAGAACGGTAAAGGAACTTTCAGACCTCACAGGTATCAGCGTGCGCACGCTTCACTACTACGACCAGATCGGGCTGCTTACACCCACGGCGAAAAGTGAGGCGGGATACCGGCTCTATGACGATAGAGCGCTGGAAACCTTACAGCAGATCTTGTTTTTCCGCGAATTTGACCTTCCTTTGAAGAGGATTAAATCCATCATGGACGACCCTGCCCTCGACCAAAAACAGATATTACAAATGCAACGGGATATGCTGGTGGCGCAAAAAGAACGCACAGAGCGTCTGATTGCCGGTATAGACGATATTTTGAAAGGAGAGAACAAAATGGATTTTGCAATTTTCAACAGAACGGAAATAGAGGAAATGTTTGACACCATGTACGCGCAGATGCCGGAGAATATCCGTCAGATTGCCATTGACGAGTTTGGAGGCGCAGAAAAATGGCGGGCGCACTATATCGAAGCGCTGTCTTCGGAACAGATGCAGAAGTCTTATGCAAAGGTCATCGAATGGTACGGCGGAAAGGAGGCTTATCTGGATGTCTCTAAGCATCCAATGAGCAAAGAAGCCGCGGAAAGCTATCAGCGCAGAGTCGACACAATCCTGCACAAACTTGCCGAAAAACGAAGCTGTCCTACAGATTCCTTCGAGGTCAGGGAAATCGTAGGAGAATATGGTTTCGTGATGAAGCAGGCGGCAGGCATTAAAAAGGAGCAGGATTTTATGCTCGCCCACGCGCAATTTTACCGCCAAGAGCCCATGCAGTCCAAGCTGGATAAGGAATACGGCGATGGAACTGCGGCGTTTTTTGCGGACGCGATTGAAGGGTTTTATCGGAAGTCAGAATAAAAATACTACCTGTATAACTGCTCTTTCCAGCCGGCGCCATCGCACAGATTTTGGCGTCGGCTTTCATTCTTTCCTGTATCTGGTTATCTTTCTCCAATTTGCCGGAAATCCCATTTTTTCATGTACAATTTGTCATTGATTATCCTTTTGGGTGGAGCGGGGGGCGATTGCAATCCTATAAATATCCGCGGCTTCCCCTTCGCAGAAAAAGCTCCGCTCATAAGCGCCGCCGTTTTTCCGTATGACTTTCACAGACGCAGCGTTTTCCTTTTCGACGGAAATATGAAGTTCTTTCATTCCCGCCTCTTTTGCTGTCTTTAAAAGCTGACTTAACATCTCTGACGCATACCCCTTTTTCCTTTCGGAAGGACGCACGCTGTAACCGCAATTCCCCAGATCCTTCAAAAAGTCATTCAGCGTATGCCTCAGATCAATGATACCGACAATCCTGCCGTCACTCTTTCTCACTGCAAAAAAAGTGTCCGTGACCACCCAGTTTTCATTTACCGTCGCGGGATCGGTATTTCGCGTTACGGAAGTCAGCCACTCCTCGTAACTCTCCGTCTTGTCAAAAAGCTCGCTCCCGTAAATAATCTTTTCCCCGTGCCGAAAATGCTCCTCACGATACGCAAGCGCCTCTTCCTTATGTTCCAAAGTGGGTCTTACCAGACAAATATCATTTTTCATGTCGAACCTCCTCTGCCAGTAATCGCATTCTTATTTCGTTTGTTATCTGAACGGGAATGTTTCGGTTCATCTCCATCAGTCTGCTGTACATTCGCACGCCTTGATACGCGAACACAAGCATATGAAAAACAGCTTCCGGATCTGCGCAGTTAAATTCTTTTGTGCCTATTCCATAATGGATCAGTTCCAGCCATGCGGACTTCGAGATTTCATACTGCCTTTTTACCGAGTTGTCTTCTTTAGAAGCTGCCGGATTGCTGTAATATTCACAGATGGCAAGGCTGAACGAACTTTCCCGGTCGCCCATTTCTTTTTCGTATTTTGTCAGAAGCTCCTCCAATATCACAGCCGCCGGAACACGCTTTTCGATTTTTTCACACACATCGTTTTTCTGCTGGTCGGAAAAAGCATTGACAATTTCCAGAAAAATCTGTTCCGTACTTTCATAATGACGGTATAGTCCCCCACGGCTTAGTCCCGTCCGCTCGCAAATATCTTTCATGGTCACCTCTTTAAATCCCTTTTCCGCAAAAAGCTGATATGCCTTGTCACGAATCTCCTGTTTTGTCTTGTCTCCTTTCAAGCTCATGCGAATCCTCCATTCCGGCGCTTAATCAAAACCCCTCGCTCATTTCATTTTGCAACACTTATGTCGCTTTCCATTATGCGTCATGCGTGTCGCTTTGTCAAGAAAATCTTTAGATTATTTCATGCAGACACAAATCAGCAACGCCTGTACGGAATGTGGACTTTGCGCTCGTCTTTGCCCGATGGAAAATATTACGGTGAAAAATGACAAAGCCATCTCCGGAAAACGCTGTACCATGTGCTACCGCTGCATTAATTCCTGCCCGGCGCGGGCGATTACGCTATTGGGGGATACTGTCGTCGCGCAGTACTGTTTTGACAAATATGCGGACGCGGAGGACAGCACAGGCATCCACTAAAATCGGCAGATCCCCCGCTATAAGTCAAAAATACTTAACTGCGCATCCTTCCATGACTCCACCTTCCTCTGGCTCACCCTGTCCCCCGTTTCCAGATGACTGCACAAAAGCGGCGACGCGGGATCATACTTTGATGCGTTCCTCGCCACGCTCTTCTCACTTTCATTTGCATAACAATAGGCACAACCGTTTTTGCATGTATGATAAGTTCCTACGTCAATGCTTTCCACACAGCCGCATTCCGGGCGCTGATTTTTGTCTTTGCTGACCTTCAGTCTGCACCCGGTTATTTTTTCAATCAACTCCTTATCAATACAGCAGTTGTGGACAATTCCGCAGTCGTCCAACTCTATTTTTTCCGCGCAACTGCCGATTTCCATATGATTATCGTTTGCGATCCCGCTCAATTCCCTCGCAAATTTTCTCATCCCGCCTTCACCCAGATCACAGATGGACAGGCTTTCCATCTTTTTCCTGTTTTTGGAATAAATGTCCACAAAACTGATCACACATTTATCGGTATATCCGTTTAACGCTTCCGCAATCTTTCTAAACGCTTTCAAATGATACTTCACCGTATATTTGTCCGTAAAGAAAATGGGATCATATCTCCAAATCACTCTCTCCCTGCCGATTCGATCTGATAATTCTTGAAAAATCGGAATCATGGACGCTTGTTTATCGGGCACATTTACCTCAACATCATTTCCATACCCTGTTAGCGTAAATTGAAAATAATAGGGATATGCCCTCAGCTCTTCGAGTCTGTCCATCATCGGCAAGGGGTTTTTTGTCCAAAACACAATGCAGTCTACCACGTCCGGCGTTATTCTGATCCCACTGACCTGGTGAACATTCATGGGATTACGGACATATAGAAATCCCTCTTTGATTCTGTTATAAAACCATTCCGAATAATAATTGGGAATATCAGTCCGTCTGCTTACGCTTAAAATCATCTTATCGCTTCCTTCCCGTGTCTGATCCTGTTGGTACCTCACACGCATGTGCTTTTGCCTATTCCAGCGGCACAATTTTATATACCTCTCCTCACTGTGCAGGGTAAGATTCTAAAATATCCCCATTGTAAACGATTTCTACCGTGTCGCCAATCTGCAGGGTAAGCAAATACATTAACGCCTTCGCAAACCTCCCTTCTATATCGTGAAAATGTCCGCCCTCATTCCACTCAAAACACACCTGCCCCTTACTCTCAATGCCTGTTTTCTGGCGACTTTCCCCGCCTTCTCTGTCTGCCCTGTCTCCGTCATCACCAGACTCATCTGTCCATTGCAACTGCCCCGCCAGGATTTCCCTCGCCCGCTGTGTGCATTCCGCCACCCGGCTCATGCGCGGATTTTTGCTGCGGCTTTCCCTTTTTCCGAGGGAAAGATATATCCGCAGATCCGTCCGAAGGGGCTTTTCCCGCTCCATAAACCCGCAGAAGCCGTCGAACCAGAGCGATCCGGAAAGGCTGGCGATCACACCGAACACATCCGTTTTGTAGACCGCGTATACCGCCGTAAGCCCGCCCAGAGAATAGCCAAGCAGAGCCGTGTGCGCCGGATCCGGTTTCGTCCGGTAATGAGCATCCATGTACGGCTTTATTTTTTCGGTCAGACAGGACAAATAGTCGTCCGCCCTGCCCCGCGGTGCCTTCTCCCCCGCACGGAACGCAGGCGCCGCCCACGGCGTAAAGTCATCATTCCAGTCTTCGGGCTGAATGGAAAGAAGAAAAAAATCCGCCCGCGCGCCTTCGTTGACCAATTTGGTCACTATTCCTTCAACCGGGATATCTCCATTGACGTAGATCACCGGGTAACGCGCCTCTCCCTTCTCATAATCGGGCGGCAGATACAAGCGGCAGTTCCTGTCGGCAATCCGCAGTTCCTGTATCAGACATTGCATAGGACACACTCCTTCCCGTATCGAAACATCTTCCGGCATTACTATCGTTCTCATACCCGTTTCCGACATCCGACAAATTTCAGAAATTCCCGCGCATGGTGTCCGCATATCAAAGCCCCGCGCAAGCAGCACTTGGCTCTTTGTTCACGGAAATCAATCTCCAAGCAGCAGCGCAATCTCCTCCTTGTACGGCGGAATCGTTTTCTCCTTACTGCCCTCTTCACAGATCCAAGGCGTCTCCAAAATCTTCGGCACTTGCGCAAATCTCTCGTCATGGACAATTCTCTTTAAAATGTCCGTCCCGATATGCCCCTCGCCGATATTGGCATGGCGGTCTTTGCGCGCTCCGCAGGGATTCAGGCTGTCATTGACATGTATCGCCGCGATCTGTGAAAGCCCGATTATCTCATCAAACTGTTGCAGCACCCCCTCGTAATCTTCGACCAGACGATATCCCGCGTCATTCACATGACAGGTGTCAAAACAGACGCGCAGCCTGTCCCTTTTATTCACACCCTCATAAATCATTTTCAATTCCTCAAAGGTTCTCCCCAGCTCGCTGCCTTTTCCCGCCATTGTTTCCAGCGCGATCAAAACGTCGTCCTCATTCTCATCAAGCACGAGGTTAAGTCCTTTTACAATCTGCGCGATTCCCGCTTCCTCCCCGGCCCCCACATGCGCGCCCGGATGCAGCACAAGGATCCTGCTTCGCATTGCCGCCGTTCGTTTTATCTCCTTTTCAAGAAAAGTGACTGCCAGCTCAAACGTCTCCGGCTTCACGGTATTTCCCAGATTGATAATATACGGCGCGTGAACCACGATCTCCTCAATTCCCGCTTCTTTGGCATACGCCCATCCCGCCTCAATATTTAACGCCTCAATCTCTTTTCTCACCGTATTCTGCGGTGCCCCCGTGTAGAGCATCAGGACGTTCGCCCCGTAGGACTCTGCCTCCTTTACCGAACTCAGAAACATTTCCTTTCCCGCCATTTTCACATGGGAACCAATTTTAATCTTTTGCATGACAGCCTCCTCCTACCGCTTCTTATTTCCCCTGTCCTTATTATCATGCAATTCCATTCATTTATCAATCTGTTTCACAGATTTGACCCGGCATTTTCAATCGCCAATTATCATTCATTTTATGATATAATGGACGCAGGCTCAGCAGCTTGCGTCGCATGAATTACAGCTTCTGAGATTATGATATAATAGCGCAAAGACAAATAAACAGCTCAAAAAAGGAAACGGAGCGTATGGGGACATTTATCGTCTTATTACTAGTGGCGGGGGCGGCTGCACTCGCCATACGGCAGATGGTGAAGGATAAAAAAGCGGGAAAATCTCTTTCCTGCGGCGGCGACTGCAGCCGGTGCGCGGGGTGTCCGCCGGAACAAAAAACAAAGATGGATCACAAATAAAAAAGTTTTTCATAAAAAGGGGATTCTTATGGAAATGCGCATGAAGCCCGGCGATAAAATAGGAATTGTTTGCTGTTCCAACGGCTGGGAAAAGCGAAAAGAAACGAAATTCAGACGGTTACAGGAAATTCTTTTGGGAATGCATCTGGTACCCGTCATATCACCGTATATTTTTGAGCGGGGAAGCGTGGAGAGCGGCGGCGCCATAGAGCGCGCGCAGGCGTTGATGGACTTTTACCGCGACGATACTGTGAAAGGGATTTTTGATATCTCAGGCGGCGACATCGCCAACGGGATTCTGCCTTATCTGGATTACGAAGCGATCGCCGTCTGCGATAAAAAATTCTGGGGTTACAGCGATTTGACAACGGTGATCAACGCCATCTACGCAAAGACGGGAAAGCCTTCCGCGCTGTATCAGATCTGTAATTTCATGTACGACCACGCCGAAGAGCAGCAGGAAAATTTTAAAAATGCGGTTTTCGGAAACAATGAAACACTTTTTCGGTTTCCCTATGCCTTTTTGCAGGGAACTGCAATGAAAGGCGTTGTTGTAGGCGGAAATGTCCGTTGCTTTTTAAAGCTTGCGGGTACCCCGTATTTCCCGGATCTGACAGACAAAATTCTGCTTTTGGAATCTCTGGGCGGCACCGCGCCCCAGATGCTCACGTATTTCAGCCAGTTACAGCAGCTTGGGGCATTTAAGCAGGTGCGCGGAATTCTGCTCGGCACCTTCACCCAGATGGAGCAGGAAAAGTGTATGCCGGATGTGTGGACATTACTGAAAAAGTTTGTCGATCCGGGACTTCCTGTGGCAAAGACAGCGTTTGTCGGACACGGAACGGATTCCCGGGCGGTGATGGTGGGGAAATATGGGGAATTTGAGAAGTAAAAACCCAAGGTTCGCAGAATTTATTCAGACAGGAATATTTTAACAAATCCGCATAAACACGCGCCTGCAACCGCCAGTTGACAAATTTCCAAGTCGCCTGTATAGCCTTTCCCCCAATCTTTTCTATAATCAAAGTAAGCCGGAAAGACACAAAGCTATAAAAACTTATATAAGGTTATAAAAGAATCCAAAAGCTATAAAACTTATATAAAGTTATACGGCTACTCAAATACAGAGAAATATTTGGAGGAAAAAAACATGACGCTTGGAGAAAAAATTTTCAGACTGCGAACAGAACAGGGATTGTCACAGGAAACCTTCGGCGAAAAGCTGGGCGTATCAAGACAGTCCGTTTCAAAGTGGGAGACAGACCAGTCAGTCCCCGAACTGGATAAAATCGTGGCGATCAGTGAACTTTTTGAAGTCAGCACCGATTATCTTCTGAAACAGACGGAAGAAACATATGGGACAGCGAAAGAAGAACCGCACCGGACGGAAGAATATCCCCAGGGAGCATACCGCATCGGGCGAAGACCCCACTATGAATATAAGAGTAAAAAAATGATCGGAAACCTTCCCCTTGTGCATATCAATCTGGGGTTGGGCATCCACCGTGCCAAAGGCGTGATCGCCATCGGCGCTATCGCACAGGGCTGGCTCGCTATCGGCTATGTGGCGATGGGCGGACTATGCTTCGGCCTTGTCTCTCTGGGATTACTCGCCTTCGCCGTTCTTGCCTTCGGGCTGGTCTCTTTTGGCAGTTTTTCCTTTGGTGTGATCAGCTTTGGCGCCTTTGCCTTCGGCATCTTCTCCATGGGCGCGGTAAGTATTGGTCAGTTTGCTTTCGGCGCGTCAGCACACGGCGCACAGGTGGCGGTCGGGGACGCCGCCAACGGGAAAATCGCGCTGGGCTACTCCCGTGCCGTGGGCACTTACACGCAGATCAGCAACAGACAGCCTTTTGACTATGAAAGCGCCTGCCGCGCGATCGACGAGCAAGTATCATCAAACTGGCTCTTTTTCAAGACATGGGCAAAAGCGATGGTGAAGTGGTTTTAATCAAACATTTTTGCCAGAGAGACATGTCCCTCCAGTTCCGAAAATCCGTTCTTTGTATAGAATGCGTATGCGGGAACATCCCGCTCGGTCTGCAGGAATATATGATTTCACCGATAGTTTTCACATAGGATTCGATTTCACACAAAAAGACCGTCCCAAGCCCTTCCTGCTGGCGGTCTCTTTTGATGAAGAACTCGTAAATGTAGTATTCGGTTCCCAGACACCCGTGCATAATACTTCCAAGCGAAACGCAGAAGCTATTTCGCCATCTGCTGCGCCCATTCCAGAAACTCCCGCGCTCCCTTTCCTTCTTTTTCATTATATTCCCATCCCAGCTTTTCCCCGACAAACCGCGCCGTGTTTTCAAACAGCCCGCACATACGAAAAACTGCCGCCCACGCGTGATCCACGTCGCCGTCAAAATAGGTCGATAAAAGCATCTGCCATTCTTCCTCGGAAAGCCATTGATACAAGTATTTTGACGACTTCCCGGTGCTCACCGACCATCCCGTCAAAATACCGACTTTCCAGTTTAACATCGTGATAAGCTCTGGTCTGACGCAATAACTTGTCATATCCTGCACATAAGGAATTTCCTTTCGCCACAATCCCTTCGCGATATTATTGGTACACCACCAAAATTCATTGCAAGCCGCCAGGTATTGTTCTTTGGTCGGCTTTTTCACCCAATACTGGCGATCCGTCGCCGCCTCAATTTCGGGTAATATATGTTCTTTATCCAGCAAAATTTTGCAGAGCTTATCCTCCTTAATTCGCTGTAACGCGCAGCCTACTGACTGTATGGTCAAGTCAATCCGAACGCCGTCCGCAAACTGCATCAGATAGCCGTAAGAATTTTTCTGATCGCTTGGATAGTTCGGATTTTCATCGGGATACTGCATATAAAGAATCTCTCCGAAAACCCGAACCCAGTCTTTATCCTCTATAAAGCTCTGGGTCTCCTCCACCACATAGACGATATCGTAATCCTGAAACATGTCTTTTGGAACGCTTTCGTTTGTTCTCGAACCATTCATATAGACGGCCTTGATTCTGTCATCGTTTTTCGCCACCTCCAATATAAGGCTGTACATTTCATTTTCTGTTCTCATGCCTGCACCTCCGTCACCGCCTGCATTGCAGTTTTCATAGCTGCCGCGAAAAAATCATTTCCCCAATTCCTGATATCGTGCGCATCAACATCCGCCAGCGAATCCGCAGTAAAAAGCACCTGTCCAAACAGTACGCCTCTCATTCTTGCACACGCTGCCAAAGAAGCACACTCCATTTCTACCACCGAACAGCCCTCTGATTTCCGATATAGTACCATTTCTTTTGTTTCCCGGTAAAAGCCGTCCGTTGTCCATGTTTTACAAGTCTTATAACTTAATTCCGCCTTCTCCAAAACGCCGCATATTGCTTTGACAGGCGCAGCATCCAATACAATCTCCCGTGACGGCGGCAAATAATGATAGGACGTCCCTTCCTGTCTGAGCGCCGCTGTAGGGACAAAAAACGAGCCTTCTGTATCTTCCACTAACGCCCCGCAGCATCCCGCCGCTATGATTTCTTCCACACCCCCCGCGATTAATTGCTCCATGATCTGTACAGCGCCCGCTCCGCCGAGCGGCGCCTGTACAAATGCAATCTCTACATGATTGACTTTCGTCTGATAAACATAAAAATCCTTCGTGACACTCACGAATTTTCCGACAATTTCACAATGATTCTGCGCTACAAAATTGTCTATTTCCGGTTCCATAAAAAGCATGACCGCTTTCCGTGGAAAATGATAATCTGAATGATGTCCCGGCACAATTACCGCACTTTGTTCCGTATCAAATTCTAAGATGGGTATTTCATTTTTACATACTGCCATATCTGTTTTCCCTCTTCACATCATTTTTTCAACACCGTTCGCGCATACCGCGACACATCCGCGTACAGCCCTGCCTGCATCTTCCACATAGCCGCATATTTTCCACCCTTGGAAAGTAACTGCTCGTGCGTGCCGGACTCCACAATCCGCCCGTTCTCCATCATATAAATACAGTCGGCATCCCGCACGGTGGACAGTCTGTGGGATATGAAAATCACCGTCTTGTCCTTCGCAATTTCATTTAATTCCTGATTCAGTCTGTACTCCGCCAGCGGGTCAAGGGCGCTGCTGGGCTCGTCCATGATAATCAGATTCTGTCTGCGGTAAAGCGTGCGGGCGATCGCCACCTTCTGCGCCTCCCCGCCCGAAAGGTTCACCCCGTCCTTCTCAAATTCCGTCGTGAGCGGCGTCTCAATCTGATAGGAAAGTCTGTTGTCTTCCAGCGTAAAATGCGCATCATACAACGCCTGTTCTACACGGTAATTTTCCTCCCTGCTGCCATTTTTTTCTTCATCCTTCAACACGTTTTCCTTAAGGCTTGCCGCATATATTTTAAAATCCTGAAAGACAGAACCGACACTGCGCCGATACGCCATCACCTGATAATCCCGGATGTCATTTCCATGATAACATATTTTTCCGCTATCGGGGTCATATAATCGCAGCAATAGTTTCACCAGCGTGGTCTTGCCGGAGCCGTTGTAACCCACCAGCGCGATTTTCTGTCCCGGCTCAACGGTTAGCGTCACGTCACGCAGCACCTGTTTTCCCGGCAAGTAACCAAAGTCCACATGCTCCACCGAAAGAGCGCCGCTGCCTTCCGGCACAGTCTTTTCCGCCTTTGAAACAATCGTCGGCTCCATCTGCAAAAACTCCCTGATTCGATATATGTATGCCGCATTTTCCGCTGCCGTCTTGCAGCTGTCTATCAAAGATTTCGTGCTATTGCCTATCCGAAAAATGCAGGAACGGCTTGTGACAAGCTGCGCCCCGGACAACGCCCGCAGTACGAGCATCTGGTACAGAAGAATAAACCAGACCGCGCCCTCCTTCACAACGCGCGACAGGAGAACTCTGTGAATCAGACCATATAAGAATAATTGGCGTCCATATTTTTTATTGACTGAACGTATATTATAGTTTGATTCCTCATAATCTCCCCGGCACTTGCCTTTCATCGGCTGATACAGCCGCAGTTCCCCGGCATAATCAGACAGATAGAATACCCTGTTTCCATATTCCCGTTTCTGCTCATAGGACAGCCGCTCCATCCGTGCCGCCACCGTCTTTTTGTTTTCCTGCGTCACGCAGAACAGTTCAAAGGGCAGCAAAACCACCGCCACAAGCAGCGCAATCGGATTGACATAGACACAGAAAAACACCGAACACAATATGCTGACCAGCGCCCCCGCGGAATAATATATAAAATTCAAATATCTGTCTATGCAGCGGTCCGTCTCCTCCGTCGCCAAAATAAATGTCTCATAAAAATCTTTGTCATCATAACAGGACAAGTCGATTTCTTTCGCCTTTTCATAAATCTCCATACGAAACGCCTGATACAGTACCTGCTTATTTCTGGGAAGCGCATAGTGGTGGTAAAGCCCGTAAGGAATCGTGAAAAAACCGAAAAATACGATTAAATACCCCATACAAGTCAAAATTTTTCCAAAACCTTCGCCCTGTTCCACTGCCGTCAGCACATAGTTGACCATCCATACAAACTCTATAAAAATGGAAATCTGTATCTCGATGCTCTCAAACAGATGGAACGCGATAAATCCCGGCGTTTTTTTGAAACAGAATTTTGTCAGATACCACTGCTGCGCCGCCGTCTGCCGCCATGTGAGCTTTGTCATATTCCGCATATTCTTTTCCCCTCATCTCATTTCACCGCAGAGAATTCCGTTATGATAAATAATTCTCCGCCTGCAGCCGATACAGCGAAGCATACTCCCCGTTCTGTTCCATCAGTTCCCGGTGAGAACCTCTCTCCCGTATCCTGCCGTTTTTCATATAGAAAACGATATCCGCGTCGCGCACGGACGACAGTCTGTGTGATATGAAAAACAAAATCCTGTCTTTGCCGTACTCTTTTATATTTTCAAATAAATGGTACTCCGCAAGGGGGTCGAGCGCGCTGCTCGGTTCGTCAAACACCGCAACCGGGCTATCCTTCGCAAAAGCTCTTGCCGCCAGTATCTTCTGATTCTGTCCGCCGGAAAGCACCGCGCCCTCCTTGGAAAACTCGCGGGTAAGAATTGTCTTTTCCCGCAAAGCCCGGCTTTCTATCTCCTCACTTATATCCGCCAGTTTTAGTGCCTGCCACACCCTTCTTTTGTCTTCCTCCGGTGTCGTATGCTGTCCCATCAGCACATTCTCCTCCACGGTGTCCGCAAAAATTTTCCCGTTCTGGAAAGCCGTGGCAAACAGGTTCCGATACGCCTTCACCTGATATTCCCGGATATCAATGCCGTTCACCAGAATCCGCCCCTCAGCCGGGTCATAAAGCCGCATCAGCAGTTTCACCAGCGTGCTTTTTCCCGCGCCGTTATATCCCGCCAGCGCCACACTCTGATTTCCTTCTATCTTAAAATGAATGTCCTTCAGCACATAACCGTCCTCTTTGTAACCGAAGGACACATGCTCAAACTCCACCGTGCGGATGGGAAGCTCTGGTATAAGCCCTTCCTGATCCTCCGGGATGGCGGGCACATACTCCAGAAATTGCCCCGTCTGCTCGATATACAATCCGTTTTTCACGATAACCATGACCGCATCCACAAATTCGTTCAAAATCCATGTATTTTCGTTCATAACCGTCAAAATGACCGCCATCTCCGCAAATACCATTGTCCCGGTCACCGACACGCGGTAGCCGGAATAGAGCACCGCCCCCTCCTGCGGGAGCAAAAAGATAAAATACTGGAACATGCAGAAAAGAATGATATTGCCAAGCGAATACTTTGCGATTACCTTCTGTATGGAAGAAATCACATAGTCGTACTGCTTTTTCAACAGGCGAAACACGTTGGTCATCCGTATTTCCTTCGCATACTCGCCCAGATGTAGCGTCCTGTTCACATAGTCCGCCATTCTCTGAAAAACGATATTTTCCTTTTCCATACGAAAGATTCTTCCGTTTAAGACGCCGTAAAAGACAAAGTTCCCCACAATCGGAAACGCGGCAAAGAGAACAGCATAATGGTCAATCTGCCAGATAATGACCGCCGCCGCGATCATGGCAGCAAATCTTGCCACAACCTGACAGACCCCCCGCAGCATATCCGCCAGCTTCACATGCGCCTGACTGACCGCCATCATATATTCGTTGTAAAAGTCGCTGTCCTCAAAACAGCGCAAATCAACCTGACACGCCTTGTCATACAACATTTTGTTGACACCGTCATACAGTTCCACATCTGTAATCGGTTTAACGTACACATCAAAGAACAGGCTAAACAACTCAAGCAAGGCTTCCAGCGCCACAACGCTGCCGACATACAGCATCATTTTCTCAAAAGCCACTCGCTTCATTGCCAGATCAAGAATAAAGCGAATCAGCACACAGGAAACCAGCAGCCAGTCCACGTACATGAAAATCCAATACAGAAATTCCAGAAGAACCCGCTTTCTGCTGATGCTCCACGCTGTTTTCAGCGCAAACTTACAGGATGAAACTGTTCGATATACAAAATTTTCTTTCATAGGTTCCCTCTATAAAATGTGGAAAATGCTTTGTTTCTCACACAGCGTACAAACCCGCCTGTATCTTCCACATAGCTGCGTACTTGCCACCCCTCGCAAGCAACTCCTCGTGCGTGCCAGTCTCCACAATCCGCCCGTTTTCCATCATATAAATACAGTCCGCGTCCCGGACGGTGGACAGCCTGTGGGATATGAAGATCACCGTCTTGTCTTTCGCAATCTCATTTAATTCCTGATTCAGTCTGTACTCCGCCAGCGGGTCGAGGGCGCTGCTCGGCTCGTCCATGATAATCAGATTCTGCTTGCGGTAGAGCGTGCGGGCGATCGCCACCTTCTGCGCCTCTCCGCCCGACAGATTCACCCCGTCCTTCTCAAACTCTGTGGTGAGCGGCGTCTCAATCTGGTAGGAAAGGCGATTATTTTCCAAGGTAAAATGCGCGTCATACAATGCCCTCTCCACCAGATAATTCTCCTCCCGGCTGCCGTTTTCCACGTCCATCAGCACGTTTTCCTTGAGTGATGCCGCATATATTTTAAAATCCTGAAATACAGAGCCGATGCTGCGCCGGTATGCCATGACCTGATAATTTCTGATATCCATCCCGTGATAGCAAATTCTTCCCCCGTCTGGGTCATATAACCGTAAAAGCAGTTTCACCAGCGTGGTCTTGCCGGAACCGTTGTAACCCACCAGTGCAATTTTCTGTCCCGGCTCAATGGTGAGCGTCACGTCACGCAATACCTGCTGCCCCGGAAGATAGCCGAAATCCACATGCTCCACCGAGAGGCTGCCGCTGCCCTCCGGCACGGGCTTTTCCCCTCTCGATACAATCGTCGGCTCCATCTGCAGAAATTCCCGGATCCGGTAAATGTAAGCCGAGTTTTCCGCCACCGTCCGAAAACTGGTAATCACAATTTCTATATTATTGGAAGCCCGCCAGATACAGGAACGGCTTGTGACAAGCTGCGCTCCTGACAGCACCCGCAGCACGAGCATCTGGTACAGAAGAAGCGACCAGACGGCGCCCTCCTTGACGAGCCGCGCTAAAAAACCCTCACGGAGCAGACCATACAGAAACAGTGATTTCCCATACTTTTTATTGACCTCCTCTATCTTATGGTTTTCCTCCGCGTATTCCGTCCGGCATTCCTCTTTCATCTGCGGATTCAGACGCAGTTCCCCGGCATAGTCGGACAGATAAAATACCCGGTTCCCATACTCCCGCTGCTGCTCATGGGGCAGCCGCTCCATACGCGCCTCCACCGCCTTTTTGTTCTCCTGCACGACGCAGAGCAGTTCAAACGGAAGAATTGCCGCTAAAATCAACAGCGCGACAGGATTAATATAGGCACAATAGACGATCGTACAGGTGATACCGACCGACCGCGCAATGACAGAGTTTTCAAAAACGAGAAAACGGTCCAGACAGCGGTCCGTCTCCTCCGTCGCCAAAATAAACGTCTCATAGAAATCCTTGTCGTCATAACAGGACAGGTCGATCTCCTTTGACTTCTCATAAATCTCCATCCGCAGCGCCTGATACAGCGTCTGTTTTCCCCGTGGGAACACATAGTGTTTGTAGATGGCAAAAGTCACCGTTGACACCGCGATCGCCCCCATCAGTATGCCCATGCACATAAGGATCTTCCGAAAGTCCCCTCCCTCTTCCGCCACGGTCAGCACATAGTTCACCGCAAAGGTAAATTCAAAAAAGATCGAAATCTGTAACTTAACCGCCTCAAACAGATGGTATGCCATAAATCCCGGCGCGTGTTTGAAACAAAATTTTGTCAAAAACCACTGTTGCCCAATCACCTGCCGCCATGTAAGCATTTCCTTCATTATGATATCAATTCCTTTCCCGTTCTTTTTCGTAAGCAGCCTAACTTCATCCCGCGATATTTCCACTGTGAAATATTCCTGTTTTTCAGGCAGCATTCTATGCAAGACTCTGTAAATCCATGTCAGCGGCGCCGCTTTTGCAGAAGCACTCACTACTACTGAGCATTGCTGTAAAAATCTCAATCTACAATCAAGGCTGCACACTTTTCACGTCAGATAGTTCTCCGCCTGCAGCCGATACAGCGAAGCGTACTCCCCATCCCGGCTCATCAAATCGCCGTGCGACCCTCTTTCCTGAATCCTTCCGTTTTTTAAGTAAAAAACCACATCCGCGTCCCGCACGGAAGACAGCCTGTGGGAAATAAAGAACAAGATCCTGTCCTTCCCGTACTCTCTGATGTTCTCAAATAGATGATACTCCGCTATCGGGTCAAGGGCGCTGCTGGGCTCGTCAAACACCGCGATCGGGCTGTCCTTCGCAAAAGCCCTCGCCGCCAGTATCTTCTGGTTCTGCCCGCCGGAAAATACCACGCCCTCCTTGGAGAACTCACGGGTGAGAATTGTCTTTTCCTTAAGCGGCT
>ERZ778517.1219-NODE-1219-length-20500-cov-17.126681_pt1 | contig 20500 bp, 14 predicted proteins | sample MGYA00510341_ERZ778517 | MGnify/ENA primary metagenome ERZ778517 (study PRJEB29527, sample SAMN07138964) | mouse gut metagenome | material: feces | host: mouse | place: China:Nanjing | collected 2016-01-25 ... | reverse complement strand
TCCCGAAGAGCCGAAAATCCTCTGCGTGGGTAACAATCCCGACCGTCAGAATATTTATGGTGCGGCTCTCGGTCTGTATAACTCCCGTATCGTAAAGCTCATCAACAAGAAGGGGATGCTGAAGTCGTCGGTCATTATAGATGAACTACCGACGATATATTTCAAGGGGTTGGACAACCTTATTGCCACCGCGCGAAGCAACAAGGTTGCCGTGTGTCTGGGATTTCAGGATTTCAGCCAGTTGGTGCGCGACTATGGCGATAAGGAAGCTAAAGTCGTGATGAACACCGTCGGTAATATCTTCTCTGGACAGGTCGTAGGCGAAACCGCCAAGACGCTATCCGAACGCTTCGGAAAGGTCTTGCAGAAACGGCAGTCCATTTCCATCAATCGGCAGGACGTTTCCACCTCTATCAATACGCAGATGGACGCGCTTATCCCGCCGAGCAAGATTTCCGGCTTGACGCAGGGAATGTTTGTCGGTTCGGTGTCCGATAACTTCAACGAGCGCATTGAACAGAAGATTTTTCACTGCGAGATTGTCGTGGATGCAGAGAAGGTGAAACGCGAGGAAAAAGCCTACAAGAAGATACCCGTCATTACCGACTTCACGGACGAGGATGGCAACGACCACATGAAGGAAACGGTGCAGGCGAATTACAGGCGCATCAAGGAGGAAGTCAAGCAGATTGTTCAGGAGGAACTAGAGCGGATTGCCAACGACGAAAATCTGAAACATCTGTTACAGCAGAAATAACCGGGCTGACGGGTAACAATGAAAACGGGCGGAGCAAGTTTGATACTTTGTTCCGCCCGTTATTCTTTGGGGACTTTATAGTCTATCTTCTCATACGCTCCATCTCTTCGTCACGGAGCATCTTCTCGTTCAGTTTTTCCTGCATTTTGTCAAGGAAGTAGGTGCGGCTCTCGTTCTTTCGGCGTTTGATGTCGATGTAGAAACGGTAGCAGTCCTTTGATTCTACGCCGAATATCTTGTACAAGAGCGGAGCAAGCTGTTTGAGTGGCATATTGCCGTTATTGATACAGCCCATCTCGTTGATGCCGTAAATCAGCTCCACGAGGTCGATGGCGTTGCCCGTCCATTGCAAGGGTGAGGCGGTATTATCGTTTGTGTTGTCGGTGGATGTTTGAATAGGGGTTAGTGGTGGCACTTGGGGAGCGGCAAGAAACTTCTGCATCTTCCTTACGAAAGAGAGAGCCTTGCTGACATAGTTGGCTATTTCCTTCTTTTCTTCGGGAAGGTTACGCACGGGATGATGCTGTAATTCGATTTCGATGTAAGCCAACGCGATGATGGTCCGGTTCGTGTCCGGGCTGCCGATACACAGTTCGATCACTTGGGTGGCGAAAGCCGTGTATGCTTTTTCCATATTGCAGTCCCCGGCTTCGTTTATCCGGCGGAAGAAATCGGTTTCCGCCAATAGAAAATAATTCATGTCCTGTCAATTTTGAAATTTTACACTCTGTTTTCGGTATGCGCACATGAATAGTATTGGCAAAAATCGCGACCAAAAAGCAAAAAATCCGGCACAGTCTTTACAACGTACTGGATTTCAATGCGATAAAAATTGATATTTTTTATCCGGCATGAATTATAAGCTTCTTAAAATGTTCTTTTTCAGAACATTGCTTTATTAAACGGATTATAAAAGTGTTCTTCTATGGAACATTCCGGCTATTTCATGGTTTCCATACGTGTGTAGATGCTCCGGTACACTCCGTTGGAATAACTCTTTTGTGAGGAGAGTGTCCAGCGTGCTTCGGGCAGTGCCGACTTGAAAAAATGCCGTCCCGTTCCCGATATGAAAGGCACGGTATATAGGATAATCTCATCCACCACCCGCATACGTAGCAGCCCGTTGATATAGTCCGAATTGTCGGGAGTGGCTTCGGCAAGATAGCAGATGTTTGTATTGTCTTTCCGCCATTCGTCCAACATGGAGATGGAGTAGTCCGGCGTGATATGGTAAAGCGCGTTTTCCCTTATTTTGTCAATATCGCAGCGGTCAAGGCGTAAATCCTCATACGCTTTGCCATATAATTCTGAAGAATGACACCCGTCCATCGTGAGGACGGCAAGAATCTGAACTTTACCCATAGCCTTTTCCTTTCGTTGGGCAAGGAGCAAAAAAGTAGCGTGCAATCCACACTACTTTCAAGCGACGGCTCTGGTAAAGCCTTTTACGGAGAGTACGTGAATGCACGCTATGCGTAGGCATAGCATAAGCATCACGCAATCGTCTCCGTAGTGTCAATTTACCAGATTTTCGCTCGAAACGCCTTGCGGTCTTATGTTATATATCGGCGGCGAAAGGCTCCCCAATCGCCGTTTACCTTCAAATGTTCATGCAAAGATAGCTAAATTCAGTGAATTACCGGCTATGATTGCCTGAATTTGTATTTCAACCCATACTCTTCCAGCTTGCTGTACAGCGTTGTACGCCCGATTCCGAGCAGTTCGGCGGCAACCTTGCGGTTCCCGTTCGCTTGCTTTAACGCACGCAAAATCCGTTCCTTGTCTTCCGCGTCGTTGCGCAGGGCGAAGCTGACGGGTGAGGTCTGTTTCGTCACGGCAAGTTCCAAATGCTCTTTCGTGACAAGCCCGGTCTGCGCCTGCAACACCGCACCCATGATTTTCTGCCGAAGCTCACGGACGTTGCCCGGCCACGCATGGGTCAGCAATGTTTTACGGGCTTCTCCGTCAAATCCGATAACGTCGCATTCCAGTTCTTTGTTCGCAATCTCGCGTAAAAACTCCGCCAGCGGCATGATGTCCTCCTGACAGTCGCGCAACGGCGGAACGGTTATCTCGAAGTCATGCAGACGATATAACAGGTCTTGCCGGAATCGCTTTTCGTTCACAGCCGCCTCCAGATCTTCGTTGGTGGCGGCGATGATACGGACATTGAAACTTTTATCCGTCTTATCACCTATCGGGCGGTATCTCCGTTCCTGTATGGCTCGGAGTAACATCTGCTGGGTTTCCATTGCGAGATTACCAACCTCATCCAAGAACAGCGTGCCGCCTTCCGCCTCATGGAAATAGCCTTTCTTGCTATTGTCCGCACCCGTAAACGCTCCTTTGACGTGTCCGAAGAATGCCGACGGCGCAAGCTCTTTGGAGAGTGAACCACAGTCCACTGCAACGAACGGTTTTCCTGCCCGTTTGCTTTTGTCGTGCAGTTGGTGTGCAATATGCTCCTTACCAGTGCCGTTCTCGCCAAATATCAGCACGCTCATATCGGTAGGGGCTACCAGCCTTATTCGTTTCATGATGGCTTGAAATGCCGAGCCGTCACGGGAAAACACCGGCATACGTTTTCTTCCGATACTCCTTTCTTTTAATAGGGTACGGAGCAGAGGGACGAGTTTGTCCTCCACAAGTTGTTTGGGTATGTAGTCCAACGAACCGAGTTTCATACTTTCGACTGCCGTATGCACCTCGGCATAGTCGGTCATGATGATGAAAGGCTGCATCATACCTTCTTTGCGCATCCAGCGTAACAAGTCGATACCGTCGCCTTCAGGCAGCCGCAGGTCTGAAACTATGATGTCGTCTTCTGTCGCTTGTTGCAGCAATTTCTTAGCTGTTGATAGGTGGAAAGCCTTGATTGTGCGGAATCCCTCCCGTGCCAGCAGGTTGCAGACAAACTCGCAATATACGATATTGTCCTCCACTACGATGATTTTTGTCTTATCCATTATTATATTTTCTCCTTTCCTCTTTTGCCAATCGGATAATATCCGCGCCCATATCCAATACGGTAGACACTGCGTCGGTAAGTGCTTTATAATCTGGAGCGGCACTCCCATGAAGTAGTTTATAAAGTTCCCTTAATGGCTGATCGGCACGGAGTATCTCCCAAGAACTGCGCAGGTGGTGTGTAAGAGCATCCAGTTCCTGAAGGTCTTTCCGCTGTTCTGCCTCCCTGACTGCCTGCATTTCCTTTTCAGTTTCTGCTATCAGTTTCTCCAGCATGACGGATTCATTGCCGTAGGATAACAAGGTGGAGAAGTCCGGCTTTTCGTCCAGTGAGCCTTTCATGGCGCATTTGTCTGAAATCTCCAGCAGTTCCGATATTGAAAACGGCTTGAACAGGCAACCGGCGAATCCACGTTCCATAAGCTCCTCCTTGTCGCAACTGCCCGAAGCGGTTGTCACGACTACCGGGATTGTCTTTGAGTTGCCTACGTTGGACGAGCGCAACAGTTCCAGCAACTCGAAGCCGTTTATCTCCGGCATATTCAGGTCAGTAAGTAGCAGGGCATATTCTTTCCGACGTATCAGTTCCATTAGCTTGGCAGCATCGGTGCAGGTTTCGCAGTGTATCCCTTCCTGTGCATACATTTCTTTTAGCATAAGAAGCAATACCTCATCATTGTCGATAGCGATAACATCATGGTATCTCTCATTATTGCGGGTATAATTCCGGGCTGTCTGTTGTGGCTGTTGTTCTTGGGCAACCTGTGCGGGTATTTCCACCGTAAAACGGCTGCCTCTGCCTTTCTCGCTTTCCAATTTGATTGTTCCGCCGAGCATCACTACTATACTTTGCACGATGGACAAACCCAATCCGAAGCCGTCTTTCGCAGCGGCATTTGAAAGGCGTTCAAACGCATTGAATACTCGTTGCTGTTCCTCTTCGGTCATGCCTGTTCCCGTATCTTCGACAATGATTGTCAGGATTCCATTATCATAATCCGTTGTCATGGATACGCTGCCGTTATCCGTAAACTTGATGGCGTTTGACAACAGATTATTACCGATTTGCAAAATGCGTTCCTTATCGGTCAAGACAATGGTATCTGTGCGGTTCGTTACGGTAAGAACCAGTCCCTTATTCATGGCGATTGGCATAAACTCCGTTTCAAGGATATGCGTGATTGTCGAAATCCCACATATAGAAATGACAGGCTGTTCTTTGCCGTTGTCCAGACGGAAGAAATCAAGCAGGGTGTTGAGCATTTCACGCATCCGAGTGGAGGAATGTCGAATGTTTTGGATATACATTTTGGCTTTATCCGCGTCTCTTTCTTTTTCCATCAATCCGGCATATCCGGTTATAGCCGTCAGCGGTGTGCGCAGCTCATGTGTGATGGTATGTACGGCTTTCTTGCGGGAATATATCAGTGCCTCGTTTTTCTTTACCGCTTGTTGTAGTTGTCCAATTAAATCCGTAGTTTTCAGCTTGTACCGTTTGATGCGATTGGCATTCCGGTGTATGATGATATAGGAGATTACCAGCAATAGGAGAACGAATCCGGTCAGACCGCCTATTTGCATAAACGATTGTTCACGCATTTCGATTATCTCGTTTTCTCTCTTTTGCAGGTCATCTTGTGCCTTATCGTCTATTTGGCGAATCAGGCTTTGCAGTTGGCGATTGAGCTTCGCATTTCGCACAGCAAGGCTGTCAGCGTGTGCCGAAAGGCGGCGGCTTTGCTCCTTTTGCTCTGATATAATATTTCGATTGAAAGAACGAAGCATCGTGGTTGTCACGGTGGGTTTCGGTTCCTCTTTCTTGCCGAAGATGCCGAGAAATCCTTTCCGCTTTGTTTTTTGTGGATGTTCCTGCACACTTTTCTGTACGATTACAGGAACTTGCTGTGCCATCTTCTCATTAAGAGTTTGCTGCTCGTTAAGTGCTTGAACAATCAGGCGCATCTGCTGCTCCTTATCTTCAAGAAGAAGGCGCACGCTATCGATACATTCTGCCGGATAGGTTGCTTTGAAACGGCGCAGCATACTGTCCGTTTCCATACGCTGAATATGGTAACGTTCTAAATCCTCATCATCCCATTCCAATACGCTTTCGCCCAAAAGGGAAAGCCCAGTCATTTCACCGTAAACATGATGCACTTCTTGACGAAAAATGTTAATCCGTCTGTTCTCCGTTTCCAACTTTTCAAGTTCCCGCCATTCATGAAACCACAGGTACATGATACAACCTACAAGCAGTAACATTATAATGTAACCCGTGGTAGTCATTGTGTGAAGAAGAATCACTCTTTTAGTATTTAGGCTCATAATTATTTTTATGTGATTATTTTAGAGTTCATTATATGCATCTGAATATCTTTTAGTATTACCATATTAAATGGATGAATATGTTTTCCTATATAAAGTCGGCGAAAGTGACGTTTGTGATTTGAAATATTTTCCAAAAGATGAAATAGTAGAGAAATTCAATCCGTATGCTATCTCTTTTATTGATTTGGAGGTACAAAGGAGCTGGACTTTTACTATATCGAGCAGTTTTTTGTTTATCCAGTAATTAGCGGTCTCTCCACTGACTTTTTTCACAATTCCGGAAAGATATTTAGGAGTGATGAATAATTGCGAGGCATAGAAACCGATATGTCTTTCACAAGAAATATACCTGTTTAATAAGTCGATGAATTTAATATACAGGTATTCACTCCTTGAGAAATGTCCTCTCGAACTTTCTGGGACGGCCATTATATTGATGGAAATTTTTTGCTCGGTTGCCAACGATTCCAGTGCAAAAAACAAGTCGGGAGAAGCAAGCCCCGTTTCTTTTCGCAGACTGTCGCAATCCATAAATCCTATATGTTCATGGATTGTGGTCATAACCGCTTCTTTAACTGTTTCATCGCACATATTCTTAAATATTTAGTTTGAAAATCGTTGTACTAAATTCTTGGAGAAAAGAATTTAGGTTTGAATACTATTCCGACACGAAACATGGTATTATGACATTCATAGTCAATCAGACCTTCCGCGCAACCGTTGTAAAACTGTGCGAACAGCGACAGGTTGGTCTTTTTATGGATGCGCCAGCTTATTTCCGCGATAGTGTTGAACTGTCGGAATCCCTTTCGTTTCTCAATGGTAAAACCGACTGTAAGTTTTTTGTTAGCCGTCTGTATTTCCGTACCCAGACAGAAAATGCCCTTGTACTCTGCAAGGTCGCGGTTATTGCGTCCGTCAACTATCGGTATCCAAATCTTTCCGAAAACTCTTACTCTTTCAGTCACATACAGATTACCGCTTAATGAAATCCTGTTCCAGCTCCGGCTGGCATCTCCGTCGCGTCCGTTGCTTTCATGCTCAATTATAAGCGAGGTGGAACCTAAATATCTGTCCCCGTAATAATACGGTTTTGTCCATGCTATGCCGGGATTGAAATTTATATCATGCATAGGGAACGAATCCTCAAATACATTCCAGAAAGCCACCTGCGTATATATCAGAGAAAGATATGTGTCCCACGGGAGTGAGGCGTTTGTCAGTCTGAACGCCACTGATACCTGAAACTTGGCATCTGAGTTATGCTTTGTCGGAGTTTCGGACAATGATGTACCCACAATGAAATAATTGTCTTTGTAAAAGCTGAAATATGGCGCGGTTTTCAATTCCCGGCGCATACTATCAGCCATCGACCCCCCTCCCGACGGTTCGACGGATATAAGCTGTCCGAAGCATCGTGGCGGAGCCATGATGATGACAAATACAAATGTTATAATCAAAACCGGTATCATTGTCAATTCTTGGTTTATCTCGGTTAGGGCGGGAAGCGTCACCCCCGAAACGGCATAGGTATTTCGGGGGTAACAGTGTCAGTAATAGCGTTCATGATAGATATATAATAATAGTCCTTTACTACCGTTGTCGAAACTGATGTTCCCTTCACGTGCAAGCCAGCCGATAGCGGCATAGATACACTCGCTTTCAAAATTTGTAACTTGTTTCAATTCCTCTATGGAGAGTTTACCTCTCTCGTTGAGTGCCCGCCATACAATGCCGGACCATATTCCTATAACATTTTTATCCATTTTATCCATAGGTCATTTTGTTTAATTGTTTTTTTGGAAACTTATCACTGCCCACACGCTTGCCAATGCACCATAGATACAGAGGGGGATGAACTGGGGGAGAAGCTGGTGGAACGTGCTTCCTTTGAGATAGATCTCACGCATCGCCGTTATGATGTAACGTAGCGGATTTAGACGTGTTGCTTCCTGCGCCCAGTGCGGCATGGAGGCGATTGGCGATATAAGTCCGCTTGTGAGAATAAATATCACGATGAAGAAGAACATCACGATGGCCGCCTGACGCATATTGTCGCTGTAATTGGAAATTGTCAGTCCGAGTGAGGATATGGTGAAGATATACACGATGTTGAACAGGAACACGAGCCACACAGACCCCGCAGGTGTCACGCCATGTATCTTCCATGCAAGGAGCATGGAGAAACCGACAATGAATATACCTACCGTCCAATAAGGTATCATCTTTGACAGAATGAACTCTATCCTTGATACAGGCGTGACATTTATCTGTTCTATTGTACCTCTTTCCTTCTCACCGACAACATTCAGTGCTGGAAGAAACCCGACAAGCAGTATAAGGGTCATCGCTATCAGAGCCGGAACCATATAGGGCTTATAGTCGAGAGCGGCATTAAATAAATACCGTGGCTCGACTGTCACTGGCCGACGTGCGACTGTTCCATTTTCATAGCCAAGTTCCTGAGCATACTGCATGACAATCTGGGTCAAGTATGAATTTCCAAGGCCACCTTTCATGCCATTTACTGCATTGACAGTTACCATAACATCTGCACCACCGGTACGGTATAGATTATGCTCAAATTCATTTTCGATGGTGACAATGAAATCGACACTGCCTTCCTGAAGCAAATCGTATGCTGTCTGATAGTTCGGGCAAGTCGCATATAAATTGAAAAATTCCGAAGCCTGCAATTTCTGTGTCAGACGACTTGAAAGCGTCGAGTGGTCGCAATCAATCACAGCGATATTAAGATTCTTGACTTCTTGTGTCGCTATGCGCGGCACAACATTCATCATGGCGATTGGCAGAAGAATGAACACAACAGGCAAAAGCCAGTTGCGGAACATCTGTTTGTATTCTTTTGCAAGAAGATATGGTAATGCTTTCATATACAATCTTTTTAAGTTTCAGGCAAGCCTTGTTTTGAAAAACCTCCATGCAAGCAACATAAATACAAGTCCTTCTATAGCAAGGGCGCGTATTTCTGTAGCCACATATTCTATACCTACACCTTCGACCATGATTTTACGCGAAGCGGATATGAACCATTTGGCCGGAACAATATTGGATACTACCTGTGCAGCAACTGGCATGGATTCAATGGCGAACACCATTCCAGAAAGATAAATGGTAGGAACTATCAGTAACAACGAGATAAGCATTGCCGCAAGCTGAGTATTTACAACTGTTGATATGAGCAGTCCGAGCATCAGCGATGTAAATATATAAATGACAGCGGTAATGACATACACCAGAAGGGAACCGGTCATCGGAACGTGCATCACGAAATAGGACAAGCAGAGAATTGTAGCCATGTCTATCAGGGATATAATCATGTACGGGACAAGTTTTGCCAAAACGATGTCAATGGAAGGCAATGGTGATGCAAGCAGAATTTCCATTGTTCCCATTTCCCGTTCCCGAACAATGGCTATAGAGGTCATCATACAGCAAATCAGCAAGATTACCATGCCGACAACACCCGGAACAAAATTGACTTCCGAACGCTGTTGCGGGTTATACAGCATTCTTGAATTTACCCGTATATTGAATTGCTGGCCGCCTTTTCCGGCTTGCGTCATCTGCTGGGCGAGTTCCTTTTGAAAACCAGCTACAACCTGTTGGGCGTATGCCACACGGACACTTGCCTGATTTGGTTCACTGCCGTCGGACAGGAGCTGTATCGAGGCATCCTGAGAGTGCATGATGCGGTTGGCAAATTCCGGCCCGAAAACCACAACGAGGTCAATTTCTCCCTTTTTGAAAAGTTCTGCTGCCTCTTCCTCGGTCTTGACTTCCCCTTTCCCTATAAAATAGTCGTTGGCATACAACCTTTGGGTTAGCTGTTCTGTGTACATGTCGCGGCTCTGGTCAAGCACTGCGACACGAATGTCTTTTACCTCATTCTTAATAACATAGCTGGGCAACATCACCATAATCTGTGGCATCACCAGCAATATCAGCAGAGAACGAGGGTCACGCAGGATATGTATAAATTCCTTGCGGACGAAACTTAGAAACTGTTTCATATCTCTTATCTTATTTAGTTTTTAATCCCCACGCTTGGCAGTTCGTGCCAGCGCATAGAATACATCGTACATGGAATTGCCGTGAAACTGTCGTTTCAACTGCGCAGGTGATCCGAGTGCGTCAATACGTCCGTCAACCATGATACTGACCCGGTCGCAATATTCGGCTTCATCCATATAGTGCGTTGTTACAAACACGGTGATGCCGTTGTCGGCAGCCCTGTATATAAGTTCCCAAAACTGACGGCGTGTCACAGGATCGACACCTCCTGTAGGCTCGTCAAGAAAAACGATACTTGGTTCGTGAAAGATAGCCAAAGAGAAGGCAAGTTTCTGTTTCCAGCCTAATGGCAAACTTTTTACCATCGTTTTTCGCTCGGCTTCAAAACCGAGTTCCTGTAACAGTTCCGTTATCTTATCCCGTACTTTTTTCCGGGGCATACTATAGATACCGCCGAAAAGCACAAGGTTTTCTTCCACCGTCAAATCATCATACAAGGAAAACTTCTGCGACATATATCCAATATGGCGTTTTACCTGCTCGTATTCTGTAGCCACATCATAACCTGCTACAGTAGCTGTTCCATCGCTTGGTTGTGAAAGCCCGCACAGCATACGCATGGCTGTTGTCTTTCCCGCACCGTTTGCACCGAGGAAACCGAAAATCTCGCCTTTTCGTACTTCAAAAGTCACATGGTCGGTAGCTGTGAAATTACCGAACTTTTTTGTAAGACCTTCCGCTTTGATTACAATTTCATCTGTCATGGATTACTATTTTTGAAGGTTCATAAAACAATCCTCGGTTGTAGGCTTGACAGCCTCAATCACGATATTATGATGCCCAATAACGACAAGTTGCTCCCGAAGCGACTCTATTGTTAGCACCGACGAATCAACGGTTGCATGGTGGTTCTCGCCGAAAGCAAAGGCCGTATTTACTCCTGTAATACCGCGAAGGTCAGTAAGGAGACGGTGCATCTTGTCGGAGCGCACTGCCCAGAGGGTACGGGTGTATGCCCTGATGATGTTTTCTGGTGTGTCGATAGTCAGAAGCTGCCCTTCTTGAATGAATGCTATACGATCGCACTGCACCGCTTCGTCCATATAAGGGGTAGAAACGACTATGCTCAGTTTGAAATTCTTTTTCAGTTTCTGCAACATCTCCCAAAATTCCTTACGGCTCACTGGATCAACTCCGGTTGTCGGCTCGTCAAGGAAAAGCACATGGGGAGCGTGTATCAGGGCGCACGAAAGCGCAAGTTTCTGCTTCATGCCCCCTGATAATTTACCGGCCTTGCGTTTCTTGAACGGTTCTATCTGACGGTATATATCCTCTACCAAGTGGTAGTTTTCTTCTATTGTGGTGTTGAATACAGTAGCAAAGAACGACAAATTTTCCTCTACCGTCAGATCCTGATACAGAGAAAACCGGCCCGGCATATAACCGATGTGTTGTCGTATCTTCTTGTAATCCTTCACTACATCCATGCCATCGACCACGGCTGTGCCGGAATCTGCAAGGAGAAGGGTCGTGAGAACACGGAACAGAGAGGTCTTTCCAGCTCCATCAGGACCTATCAGCCCGAATATCTCGCCTTCTCCGACATCGAAGGACACACCTTTCAGAGCTTGTACCCTTCCTTTGCCGTATGACATTTTGAGGTTTTCCACACTTACTATTGCCATAACCATCCGGATTTATAGTTTTACATCCCCATACATTCCCCGTTTGATAAGTCCGTCGTTCCGAACTGTTATCTTTATGGCATATACAAGATTCGAGCGTTCATCACGGGTCTGGATTGTCTTGGGGGTAAATTCAGCCTCACTGCTTATCCATGAAACCGTACCTTCATACTCCTTGCGCCCGTCTGTGCCCTGATCGGCATAGACTTTTACCTTCTGCCCGATTTTAAGTCCTGTTAACAGGTCAGCGGTAATATAGGCCCTCAGTTTCATGTCCGACACATCGGCGACTTTGAACAATGCGCGACCCGGCACAGCAAACTCTCCAGCTTCCGCATATTTCGACAGAATAACACCGTCGATTGGCGACGTTATCACAGCCTGTTGCATCATATCGTCCACCTGTCCTATCTGTGCGTCAAAACCGGCAGATTGCCCGTCGATGCTCTGGTTGGCTGTGGATACCTGTTCGTTTGTGGCTGCAAGCTGTTTCTGCAAAGTAGCGATCTGATAGCCTATATCATCGACTTGTTTCTGAGTGGCTGCACCATCTTTGAGCAAAGCCTTAAAACGAGTTTGTTCCGACTGGAGATTGGCTATCTGCTGACGCAGGGAGGCTACCTGCTGGGCGGTATTCAGTTTGCGACTTGTAGCGGCATCTTTTCCGGCATAGAGTTGTTGCTTTTTCAACACGAGCTGTGTCATATCAAGTTCACCAAGATGCTGGTTCGCTTTCACTGTTTGTCCTTCTTCCACGTTTAGAGACTTGATTTCTCCCGTTCCTCTGGCTGATACAATGACTTCGGTCGTTTCAAACACTCCTGATGCATCATAATCAACATCTTTGTTTCCACAGGCAGTGAGCATCATTGCTGAAACTGCCGACATAAGGATTATTGACTTTTTCATATCTGTTGTTATTTAATTGTTCGTAGTGTATTTCAAGTCGTAGCTTTCTTTCAGCATGAGTATAGTATGAGTTGAAAGGTCTATGCGTGACTGGTTCTCGCGAGTTATTTCCTGCAAGAGATTGTTAGTATCAATGATGCCATGTTCAAGTCGTGATTCCGCAGACTGGCGAACATCGCTGCGCAGGGCTACAATCTCATGGTCATCCGTTATCATTTGTCGGTATTTGGCTATACCATCGGTTTGTTGTATTTCGAGCAAATGATTGTTGAAGAGGAATGTTTCGCGGGCAGATTCAACTAAACCTCGGCGGGTGTTGAGTTTTGAACGGTCATTTTTCCTGGTGTATAAGGCTCCGATATTCCACGACAGCCTTACACCTATCATTCCGTTAAGTTTCCAGTCGCGGTTGAACATCGCATCAAACTGGTCATATCCCGGATAACCGTAATAGCCCTGTGCAAAGACGCTCAGTTTCGGGAGTAATCGGGCGTTTAACAAACTTTCCTGAGCATTGGCCAGTTCAATTTGCGTGTCAAAAAGATGAAGTTCCGGACGGTTGTTACTTTGTGTCGGCACTATTACATCCTGCGGCATTGCAAGCTCTGTAATTTCTTTGCCAATGAACACTGCCAACATATCCATGAGGCTTTTTTTTGAAGATGCCAGTTCTGTCGCCTGTTGTTCCGCTTTCAGTTTTTCCGCCCTAACTACATTGACATCGCTTTGCATGGCTATACCATTGGAAAGCATGGAATTAAGTTTGTCCAGATTGGACTGAAGAAGTGTCTGCAAATCCTTGTTCAACTGTATTTTCTCATCAAGAAGAAGGATTCCGAAATAGATGTCGTTCACTCTCTGACGGATTGTATAGAGGTCAGTTGTTGTTTGAGCGGTCTGCACTTCGCCTTCAAGATGCGCTACATTCTTTTGACCGCTGATAAGTCCGCCGTCATAAATTGTCTGATTAAGGTCAATCCCGATGCGGTATTGGTCTTTTCTCAATCCTTTTACATCGAATCCCTGTTGCCCGAGCATTGTCTGTAAGGGATCGGGAAGCGTCATTACATCGCTCTGGTATGTAGCTTGGGCCATTGCCGAAACCTGCGGAAGCCATCCTTTTGAGATGTTGCTCACCGTGTAGTCGGTGGTCTGCCTTATCAGGTCATACTGTTTTATGAGCGGATAATTCTCTTGGGCCAACTGCTGACATTCATCCAGCGTGACCGTCTGTGCCTGTACCAATATCGGTGAGAGCATCAGAATGAAAAATGCTGTGATTTGCCTCATATTTGTTTATGTTTTAGTTTCACACTGCAAAATTAAGGTGGCTTGCCGAGGTTCTTATGTCAAAATCCGTACAATAATTCTTGAAATTGTACGATTGAGCATTTTTCTGTTGAATTATTCAAATTATTATATTTATATTTGCTGAAAACAATACAAATATCATAATGAAGTCAAGCGTATTAAATGATTTTTCATTGCAGACAACCGATTTCAGTAGTCTTGAAAACCTGCCAAATCTGGCTTTTGTGAATGAGTATTTCGGTATGGTACTGAATATCGGACCATACCGCAACAATTTCATACGGATCGGACATCCTTACCGTTTTGTGGAAGGCCGTATACTGTGGGTCACGGAGGGGAATGCCGATTTTGAACTGACACTGGAGGAATATCACATCGAGAAAGGCGATATTATATTGCTGGCTCCTGAAACTATAATGGAACTGAAATCATGCAGTGACGCTTTCACAATGATGGGCATTATATATAAGGAGAACATACCGGTAGGTAAAAACCTTATTATCCATGCCGGGAAAAATGATTGGCACGAAACAGTCAGACTTGCAAATATCTTGTGGGATATTGCAAGGCACACTCCGTTCCGGCGCGAAACGGTAAGCCATATAGTATCGTCCATAATAAGCGACATACAGGATATAAACCGCGCTGAACTGGAGCAGATTCCCAAGAAAAGAAAGACCCGTCAGGAACAGGTGTTCAGCAAATTCAAGAAACTTGTAAACGAACATTGTTGCCGACACAGGACAATCCCGTTCTATGCCGATGAACTTGCCCTTACACCACACTATCTGTCAAGTCTGATAACTAAGATAAGCGGTCAGAGTGTAATGTACTGGATTAATCGGGCCACACTCATCCAAGCCAAAGTTCTGTTGAAGAACAAGGACATACTTGTCAGCGAAGTTGCCGACCGCCTGAACTTCCCCAGCCAGTCCGCTTTCGGTTTTTTCTTCAAACGCGAAACAGGTATGACCCCCAGCGAATACCAAAAAGCGGATTGAAATTTAAAATAAAAAGAGGTTCCGAAATTAACCAGAACTTGAAGACAAGTTGTGAATTGAAATAGCGAAAGAGCCGTATCTTTCTATAACATATAGTTTTATACGGCTCTTCCTGTATGCAAAGTTAATAATTATGTTGAAGATTTAGTCCTCTAATATTGAACTTTCGTAAGACACCATTATAATTCACAGTTTCATCCCTTTCGGTCGGCTTTCATCTTTAAAACCGAACTCCGGACGTCCGATGATGACACGGTCGGCAATGAAGTTGCCTGACGGACTGCGAATCTGCGGTGCATCTTCGGTGTGCTGTGGCGGCACGTTCCGTACACCTTCCGAAACAGGCTTGACCTCCTGCCCGTCGCTCTCCTTTTCGGCGGCTTCCGGCACGGGCGGTGCAAGTTCCAGCTGGATCTTGCGGTCAAGCGCGGCAAGCTCGGACTTCAGCTGTTTCAGTTCATCCTCTTTCTTCCACACCTTGCCGGCTATCTCCTGCAACTGCGGAACCTCCTTTTCCAGCACCTCGTTCTTCGCCTTATACTGGTCGATGATGGACGGAATCCTCTCTAATGCGTTCAGGAAATTACGTGCGGCGGCTACTGGATCAGCCATCGCCAGATGCCCGTTGTTGTAGGTGTACTTGTAGTTTCCCTCCACCACGAAGCGGTTATCGGTAAACTCCAGCCCCTCTTTGAGTATCCTCTCGCTTACCACCTTTATCGGAAAGCCGTAAAGTTCCCCGACAGGCTTGTACAGCCCGCCCGTAGTGGCGTTCTTGGCTATCTCCTGCAAACGCTTTCCGATAACCTTTTCATCGGTAGAATCCACGCCGTCCACCTTGACCGCATTCAGGCGGTTGCCCTCCTTGTCCGTCTGCACAACGGAAAGAAAGCGGTTCCAATCTTCCGTCATGGCTTCGATGACAGCCGTGTTGTTACGCAGTTCCCCCGTCTTGGCTTCCAGCTTGAACTCCGAATCGCGCCTGCCCTTGTTGAACGACTTGCGTTCCCCTTCAAGCGAGGCGATACGCTTTTCCAGTTTCGCCTTGTCCAAAAGGTCGGTATTACCTGAGAGCAACGCCATGTACTCCGAGAAGTTCATGCCCGATTTCTCGTCCATAGCCCCCTCGTCGATGGTACGCGCGCCCATCGCCCCGCTTTTGAGCTGCGAGATGAACGTCTGCTTGCAGTGCAGCAGGTTGAACTTGTAGCTGTCCAGCGACTTTTCCACCGCGTAGATGATGACATCCACATTGTTCCCGGCAAAATGCTTGGCAATCTCGTTGCCTGCCCTGACTCCCCGTCCGTCACGCTGTTGCAGGTCGGACGGTCGCCAAGGCGTATCCAAATGATGGATGGCGACACACCTTTTTTGCGCATTCACGCCCGTTCCGAGCATGGAGGTGGAACCGAACAGCACGCGCACCGTTCCGGCGTTCATGGCGTCTATCACCGCCTTGCGCGCCTTGTCGGTCTTGCACTCCTGAATGAAGCGCACCTCGCTTGCCGGTATGCCGTAGTCCTCCGTCAGCTTCCGCTTTATCTCGCTGTACACGTTCCATCCGTCGCCCGGCTGGTACGTCCCCAGATCCGAGAACACGAACTGCGTGCCTTTCTGCGCGTCGTATTTATGGTAATACTCCGCAATCGTCTTGGCACAGTGGGAAGCCTTGTTGTCGGGGTGGTCTTCGTAGTTCGGGTCTATCATGCGCATATCGAGAGCCATCTTGCGGGCGTAGTCGGTGGCGATAAGCATCTTCGCCTTCTCCTCCGTTTCCGACAGCGGAAGTCTGCCGAGCAGCGTGGCGTCGCCCGTCTTGGCGAACTGCATCAGCTTTTGGATGAAGTCCTCCTGCTCCGGCGTGGGCGGTATATGGTGCAGTATCTCGTTCTTGTGCGGACGATCCACACCCACATCCTCTGCCGTGCGGTAGTCGGTTATCTCGTTGTAGAAGGCGGCAAGCTCCGGCACTTTGATGAAGTAGCGGAAACGCTCCTTCTGCACCACGTTGTTCGTCACGTTGAACTCGAAATCGGTCGTCTTCTTGGCGAAGATAGCCGCCCACGCATCGAAACAGCGGATGTCCTGCCGTTCCAGCTCCTTCGGGCGCAGATACTTGAAGAGCAGGTACAGCTCCGTCAGCGAGTTGCTGATGGTCGTGCCGGAGAGGAACGTAGCCCCCAAGTCCTTGCCCGTGCGCTCCTGTATGGTGCGGATGGCAAAGAGCATGTTCAGGGCTTTCTGGCTTCCTTCCGAGTTACCCAAACCCGCCACACGGTCGTGCCGCGTGTTGAAAGTCAGGTTCTTGAATTGATGGCTCTCGTCAATGAAGATATGGTCGATGCCCATCTGCTTGAAGTCCACTACGTCATCTGTACGCGATTGGATGGCGTGTTCCACCTTCTCCAGTTTCGCCACAAGGTTGTGCTTGCGCTTCTCCAGTCCTTTCAGCATCGCCCGCGACACGTTCTTGCCCTGCTGCCGCAGGACTTCGAGGTTTTCCTCCACCGTGTCAAGCTCCGCTTGCAGGATGCGCTGCTGCAACTCCGGCGACTGCGGTATCTTGCCGAACTGGTCGTGCGACATGATGACGCAATCGTAGTCGTTGTTCTTGATGTTGTTGAAGAAACGCACGCGGTTGGCGGTCGAGAAGTCCTTCTCCGAGGCATAGAGAATCCGCGCGTTCGGATATGCAGCCTGATAGGTGGCGGCAATCTCCGCGACATTGGCTTTCAGCCCGATAATCATCGGCTTGTGCGCCAAGTTCAGACGCTTCATCTCATGCGCCGCAATGCACATTATCAGCGTTTTACCGGTTCCTACCTCGTGGTCGCAGATGCCACCGCCGTTCTGTTTGAGCATCCAGACGCAATCCATCTGCGACGGATAGACGCTCTTGATACCCCTGCTTGCCAGCCCTTTGAGGTTGAGGTCCGGAAAGGTCTGGTGTGAGCCGTCATATTTCGGGCGCACGAAACAGTTGAACTTGCGGTTGTACATCGTCGTCAGCCGTTCCTTGAACTGCGGCGACTGCTCTTCCAGCCATTCGGAGAAACCGTTGCGGATTTCGTCGATTTTGGCGTTGGCGAGCTGTATGCCCTCGCTGTCGCGCACCTTGATGTCGTTGCCATGCTCGTCCTTGCCGATGGATTTCATCATGTCGGGACAGGTGTTGTGCAGGGCGTGCTTCAACAGGCTCATACCGTCATAACTGCGGTAGTAACCCTTTACACAGAACTCATCCCATATCTTGAAATTCTTATGGCTGCACGCCACCGAAAACTCGTCCATGCTTGCGGAGTAGGCGATTTTCACGTCCGTGTCGAACAGATGGCTCATATAGGCGGCGTACACGCCCGTCGGAATCCAGCGTTCACCGAAATTGAAGTCCAAATCCTCAAAGGCGATACGCTGCGGTTCGGCTTCTTTCAAAGCCTCCAAAGCCTGTTTCACTTCCGGTAATCTCTCGCTTTCGGGATTGCCGTCTATCCATGCCTCTATACGCTCCGCCTTCTCTATCACGTTTCCCGCGATGAAGCGGTCTTTGATCTCGTAACCGGTTACGAGCGGGTTGTAGAAGATACGTCCTTTGAGGGCATTGAGCAGTTCCTCTTCCGTACTGTCTGTTATCCCTCGCATATAGTCGAGATTGACCGTACCGTACTTGTTGAGCGATGCGGACAAGGCTTCTTCGGGAGAACCGACGTTGGCGTGGGTCTCCACCGAGAAGGAAACGGGACGGTCGAAGATGTCCGCCTTGACGAACTTGCCGTCCTCTGCACGTTCCAGCGAAAGGATGTCGCGCCCTCCGGCATCCATCATCACCAGTTTTACGTTCTGTTTGGCATTGAGGTTGCCATAACGCATGACAAACTCGTCGTAACAGGTGTTCAGGTGTTCACGCCAAGGTACATTTTCTTCGCGCCTGTTCGATTCATAGCGGTACAACCGCTCGTATGCGTCACGGAGCGATACATACAGCAACGCTTTCTCTTTCTGATAACCGGTTAGTCCAAGCGGCTGGAAGGTTGCACCGTAGGGAGTAATGTCCTTCAGATAACCGATGTCGCGTGCCCTGTTTGCCACCAGCGAACCTTCACGCAGGTGCATTTCCGGCGTGCGGTGATAGGGACGCGGCGTAAGGTCGGGTACTTCCTCCTTCGGCTTTTCCGTTTCAAATTCAGGGAATAGTGAAGTGGTTGCTTGCTCACTTGGGCTATTGTCCGTAACAGGAACGGGAGTTGCTTCCGGCTGTGCTTCGGGTTGTTGTGCTGCTTCCTTTTGCTCCGGTCTGTTATCCGACGAAGGCACAAAGGCAGGATTTAGCGTGTCCTTGACACCCGACTTTTTCAGTTGTTCCTGTCTGTGCCGTTCCGCTTCAAGCCGTAGAGCCTTGCGCCGTTCCGGTGTCAGGCTCATCATTGTTTCATAGAAGCCGTTAATGGGCGGATTGGTTTCCCAGTCCAAAGTGGCATAAATATCTTCTGGGTCGCCTTGCTTCCCGACATTTTCCGGCTTTGCCTCCTTGCTTTCGGTTGCAGGCTTGACGGATTCAACAGGAGGTGCAGCCATAACCTGCGGCTTCGGTTTGGATGGTACACGCTTTGCCTTGTTTTCCTTTTTGGTTGCCTTTTTCTTTTTGGCAGGTTCTTCTATGGGCATACCCCAAAGGTCAAGCAGAGTGAGCTGAACGGCATTTGAATGATTCGTCTGGCGTGGCTCAATCTCCGGCTTCTCGTCTATGGGGTGAGCTTTCGGTTTCTCCGCTTCTGTGATAAAAACATTAGCGGTAGAAGTCACCGCTTCTATTTTAGGAGCCGGCCGTACTTCCTCAGGTGTACTTTTATCCGTACTTTCCGTTTGCGTCGGATGCAGGCTGTGTTTTTCGTAGAGTTCCCTGTTGAGTTGGTGCAGTTCTATTTTCAGATGTTCCCGTAAGTCTTCCGCCAGTTGTACGGTATCGCCTCTGTGCATGAGCTTATAGGCAGGCTTTCCGTAAGGGTCGGTACTTTTGGTTAAATCTGTGTGGGAAAGCGAACCGATGCTCCATACATACCCATTTACGGAAGTGCCGATAGGGGTCTGTTCTGTTTGCACAAAAAGTTTCTCATTATAATACAGTTCCTCGTTCTTTCCGCTGTTCTTTTGCAGGATAATCAAATCACTGCCCACCTCCGTACCCGCATTTTCCGTAAAGAGGTTGTTCGGCAGACGGGCAACGCCCACCAGATTGGCGTGGTTCATCATATACTCGCGTATGGGCGCATTGGTCGGGGCATCCAACACCCCCTGCGAGGTAATGAACGCCACGATTCCGCCTTCACGCACCGCATCAAGGCTTTTCAGAAAGAAATAGTTGTGTATCGTCTTGGATGCCGACCGTCTTGCCACGTCATGACTGTTGGTAAATTCCGGGTCGAACACCGCCACATCACCAAAGGGGATATTGGATATAGCCAGATCAAAATGGTTCATGAACGGCTTTTCAATTTTCTCGTACCCCTGTA
>ERZ778517.1218-NODE-1218-length-20503-cov-6.843114_pt1 | contig 20503 bp, 24 predicted proteins | sample MGYA00510341_ERZ778517 | MGnify/ENA primary metagenome ERZ778517 (study PRJEB29527, sample SAMN07138964) | mouse gut metagenome | material: feces | host: mouse | place: China:Nanjing | collected 2016-01-25 ... | reverse complement strand
TATTTCTGTTGAATCAACAGTTTGAGTTTTGCATAGAAAAATCCCTCGAAGCTTTTGCTCCAAGGGATTGCGATTCTTTATTTATTACATTCTTCAAGTCCATATGTTTCTATATCAGTCACTGTCACTGTACCTTTGCGGGCACGCATTTTTATTCCATTCTGCTCATTCCCCGCAAAAATGTTATTGGAATGATTATTCCTGTAATCGTCTGTAAATATCTCAAGAGAGCTCTGGTCAGAAAAGATATGTACATCCAGTTCTTTTTTCCCTTTCAAGTGCATGATGCTATGGGAAATTCCCACGCTCCAGCCGTCGCTGCTGCTTCGGTCCACGGACAGTTCCCCATGTTTAAAATCAAAAGTACATACCGTTTTCTTTCCTTCCCCGCAGCGCAGATCAAGCAGTAATGCATCCGCCTTTGTGTTTTCGAGATCGATTTTAAACTTCATCTCAAAAGAAATACCGTCTCCCGCCTTAACTTCCGTCTCTTCTTCTCCTAAAATCAGCTTATCCTGACGTCCTGCATCCGTTCGGATTGTTTCCAGTTCCTTTATCGGCAGGAACTTAAGCGTCCCATCATCCGCCATCCGTACTTCTCTGACAATATTGAAGGAACCGCACCAGCCTTCCTTATACGCCGGTCCCCAGTCCTTCCAGAACGGCATCCAGTCCCAGCAGTTCGCCCATGCTACGATCAGCCTGCGGCCATCCGGCGCTACGAACGACTGTGGCGCATAGTAATCATATCCCCAGTCAATCTCCCCGTTTATCTGATAGGAAAATTTGCCTGTCTCGTAATCAAAATCACCAATCATATACACCACAGTACGTTCTCCCGCTCCCATAGGCGAAACCATCAGGACGTATTTATCGCCTATGGGATAAAAATCCGGACATTCCCACATATAACCCCATTCGCCCCGGCTCTCCGCCAGTACGTTAAAAAATGTCCAGTGTATCATATCCTCCGATCGGTACAAGAGAGCCTGCGCCTTGTTATTCCTGCTGGCGCCGCAGACCATATAATAAATATCCTCATGTTTCCACACCTTCGGATCTCTGAACTGATAAGCCGGAACTCCCTTTGGCGGTGTCAGAACAGGGTTGCCGGCATATTTTTCAAAGCATATCCCGTCATCACTGTACGCAATGCACTGCGTCTGCTCAAATCCTTTCCCATCATTCGTAACTCCCGTAAACATTAAGAATAACTTACCATCATGTTCAATGGCGCTTCCCGAAAAACATCCGCCTCTCATATGGTCATCATAAATTTCACTTGGTGCAAGAGCAATGGGCAGATACTCCCAGTGGAGCATATCGTCACTTACCGCATGTCCCCAGTGCATATAATCCCAGTGACCATAATATGGGTTAAACTGGAAAAAGAAATGGTACTTTCCTTTATAATATATAAGCCCATTCGGATCGTTGATCCATCCTGTCTCTCCCATTAAATGATATCTCTGGCGCATCTTACCTTTTTTTACTGTTTCTTTATTCTCATCAATCGCACGCTGGGCTCTTTCAATATTGCGCAGCATTATTTCCCTAGACATAAAACTCCTCCAAACGCTTCCTACTTATATTCATCACGGAGTTTCTTTGCAAATTCCGTGTTCAGCTTTGACTCCCGACGTGCCTTTTCTTCCTTAATGCGGAATTGTTCTTCTCTTGCCGGAGCATATTCTTCCCATCGTTTCTCCCATGACTGTCTTGCCGCCTTCATCTCCTCTGTAAGCTTTGGCATTTTTAAGTTTCTCTCTGGAAGCTTCGGTACGTTAGGAAGTCTTTCTTCTACAGGCAAAATCGTAACCTCTTCTTCTGTAGGCAGCGTCTGATACCAGTAAGCAGTAGAACTCCAATCATCAGACAGATGATTTGCGTGTCCGTGTTCTATCGTTACCCGAAGGCTCTTTTCGAAACGCACCGGATCTGTAATATGGAAACGGTACGACACCTGAAAACCATCCGTATCACCTTCATGCACAATCGTTCCAAAGAACGGATATGCATTCCTTTGCATGCCCCATGCATGATTAAAATAATCCTCTGTCCCCGTTCCATTAAGACTCGGATATTCCTCTCCGTCGATAAAAAACATATCATTTCCTTCGCCCCACCAGCTTCCCTGATAGTGCTTAACAGTCAGATTACATCCTACATAATGTCCTGTTCCCTTTACATCTAAAACGGTATAATTCCCTTCTCCTTTGAAATTAGTCACATTATTTACTTCCGGAGAATTGGTCTGTACATCCGGTCCCCAGCCGTCACAAGGATTCTCGCGTCTCCAGCAGGAATGGAAATAAGCGGTGTTCTCATCCAGCGGCTCTTTATACATCTCGTAATCAATATTAAAATATAAAATAAACGGAAGCTCGTTCTCATTCACAATCTCAATCTTCGCCTTTTTATTAAACGGCATCGGGAAATAGCAGGATACGGAACACGGCGCTCCATATCTGCCTGCCTCCTCCGGTTTTAATGATACATTAAAGGGCAGAGAGCTGAAATTCCCCGGATAACAATTTCCAATACAGAAGAAATCGCCGAAAGGAGCCAAAACACTTGGCGTATCCTGATCATCCCATGTGATCTTGATCAGCGCTTTCCTGTAATAAAACGGATCATAGTCATCCCATATCACGCCTAACGCTGGATGGATCTCCATAACCGGCGCTGCCGACGCATTCATCACCGGATCTAAAATACTCGGCGCCTTCACTTTGCGGCAGGATGACGTCATCCAGATATGGGTGATACATCCCGGCCCCTCTACCTCTCCAAGCACAATACTTTCTTTCGCCGGAATCTCCCAGTAATCCTGATTCTTACCTCTCTGGTCCCAGCTTGCAAGTCTGCCGTTCCTCGCTTTCTTAATCGTTGTCAAATCCTGAAATAGTCCTGATACCTTACTCATATTTTTTCTCCTTTACCTGTTGACCTCTTAATTGTAATATTTATACTAACCCTTGACTGCTCCCGCCGTCATGCCTTCCACGATATTCTTCTGGAAAATTCCGTAGAAGATCAGTTCCGGTATAATGATCATGACACTGGACGCTACGATTCCGCCATAATCAACCGTATAGGTTCCTTTAAAGAATGACGCTCCCATGGACAGTGTATAATCTGATACATCCCTGAGCATAACCGATGCAAACGGGAATTCATTCCAGATATACAGAACGTTGAAGATAACAACCGTAGCAATCACGGGCTTTGTCATGGGAAGAATAACCCTTACCATCAAATCCCATATATTACATCCGTCAATCACCGCCGCCTCGTCAATCTCAGTGGGAAGAGATTTCAGATATCCGACAAGAAGCAGCGTATTAAAAGAAATCGAAGTGGCGATATATGGGAAAATCAGCGCCAGCTTCCCTCTCAGCCCGAAAAATACATTTATCTTATATACCGGGAACAAAAGAATAAACGGGGAAATAGACAACCCCATGATCAAAAATCCATACAACATCTTTCTTATCTTCTCATTCTTAAATTCCATCCTTGCAAGTACAAAGGAACTGCAAAATGTAATAACAAGCTCTGCTACCAGCGAAATAATACAGACAAAGAGCGTATTCCCATACAATCTCGGGAAATTTAATGTCTCCATCGCATGCTTATAATTCTCAAAATTAAATGTTTTTGGCAGCGACAATGGTGAAGATAATATCTCTGAATTTGTCTTAAAGGAAAGAACCAGCATCCACACAAATGGGAATACTACCATTATCGTAATAAGTGCCATTAAAATATACTGAACAGCCTTTTTTCTCTTATTTACCATCCCTTATCCCTCTCTTTCCTTCGTTACAGTACTGTAAATTGCCGTAATCAGCAATGACAGTAAAAATGTAATCGTCGCCAGTGACATTCCATATCCGTAATCACTGCTTGAGAATGTCATTGAATAGCTGTATGTTACTAATGTCTCAGACAGATGATTCGGACCGCCTCCAGTTGTCTGCTGTACAATTTCAAATATTTTAAACACGCCTGTAATGATCAGCACAGCTACCGTAGAAATAGTCGTACGCATCATTGGAATAATGACATATCTGACTTCCTGCACCGCACTGGCTCCGTCAATCTTTACAGCTTCCAGTACATCTCCCGGAATCATCTTGAGTCCTGCAATAAATATAGTCACAAGATATCCCAACTGCTGCCAGAAATAGATAACCGCAATACTGTACGGTGACAATTTATCTCCGCCGATCCACTTAGCTTTTAGCCCTTCCGCCCCGATCGCATCCAGAACGTTATTGATAATGCCAATGTTTGGATCCAATATATATACCCAGATAATACCAACAATGATGGGCGCTATAATCGCCGGCGAAAAAATTAGGGCCTTTGAAAAATCTACAGCCTTTAATCTTTTGTTCAATAAAAGTGCAATCAGAAAAGACAATGTCAGCAAAAGAACGAACGCCATAACAAACATAATCATCGTATTTTTTAAAGAAATCCAAAATATCTTATCCTGAAACAATCTAACATAATTTTTAAGCCCGGTAAACCTCGCCTGACCGATTCCTGAATACTTTGTAAAACTGTATCTTACTGCTATCACGATCGGAAGCATAATAAATATACAGTAGACAAGCAGTGTCGGAACCAGAAGGCCTATCTTGTATTTTTTCTTACTTAACCAATGCATAATTTTAACCCGTCTTTCTCATGCCTTTTTATAGTTTCTTCTATCATGTAATTCCGGTGCCATATAACATCTGACACCGGAATCCACTCCATCCATCAGGATCTACTGACTGTTTGCTAACGCTGCATCTATCTTGTCAAGTGCGTCCGCCGGCTGATATGTTCCCTGAAGGACGCCGAATATTCCATCATACAGTGCTTCCTGAACCGCGGAAGACACGGTAAGATCCGGCGCTGCCTGCGGGCTTCCCCATCCATTTGCGAGCGCTTCAATCATAGTATTCATAGAATACTGACTGTCAGAAGCTGCTAAGCCCTCATAGCTCGTAGCCGGGAAGATAGAACCCTCATAAGAAATCTTTGCTGCATCCTCTCCATAATAGAACTTCAGAAATTCATATACGCCTTCTTTTAATTTTTCATCATCTGCTACTGCCGCGCTGATTCCTATCGGCGCCGAAGGAACCTTCATGACAATATCCTGATTACTCTGTGTATCAGTAAATCTTGGCCCCCACCAAAATCCAATCTTATCTCCGATATTCTCGTCAAATTCCGCGCAGTCCCACTGTCCGGTGCCGAACATCGCTGCCTTGCCTTCATTAAATAATTGCTTAGCATCAAAATATTCTATTGTAGCCATATTCTCCGGAAATGCCCCTGCATCCTTCAATCCCTGAAGCTTCTCAAAACATGCCACAAGTTCCTTATTATTAAATTTATCTTTTCCCTCCAGAATGTTTCCAATATTATCTTCCCATCCATACCGGGCAAGAAACTCATTAAACTCCCACATTGCAAACGCGCTGTTTTTACCGCCGATCGCGAGAGGCGTAACGCCGCTGTCCTTTAATTTTTTAATGATTTCGATGAATTCATCATAAGTTGTCGCATCTGTCGGATATGCTGCTTTTGCTTTGTCAAACAGCTCCTTATTGTAGAAAATCCCCTGTACATTACACTGGTACGGAAGTCCATACTGCCCGTTATCATCCTTAAATGCAGCGTCCATGCCTCCGAGCGCTGTTTTAATATCGGGATTCTCGTCAAGAAATTCCGTCATGTCCATCAAAACGCCTGCCTCGCTGTATTCCGCTGCCTCTGAACCTTCGATCCAAAAAATCTGAGGCAGTGTGCCGTCTTCTGCTTTTAACTTCATATTCTTTGAATGAGTCTCCGTATCCGCCGCCTCAAACTCTACTTTATATTTTCCGTCATTCGCTTTATTAAATGCTTCTACAATATTATTCGTAACCGCTTCCTGCTCTGCCGGATTCGCCACGTGAATACCAAATTTAATAACAGTCGCGCCGCTCTCATCAGTCTGAGCTTCCTCTGATCCGCCTCCGGAACACCCTGTCATAAGTCCCAGCATCATCGCCCCAATCGTTACTGCCGACAGTAATCTTTTTAGTTTTTTGTTCTTCATAATTTTCCTCCTTCTTTCATATACAGTCTTTGCTATGGAACCCGTTCCACATTCGTTAAAAAAATAAGTTTGTTAGGGATATGCTCTCTATGGAACCCGTTCCACCGAGAGCAAAAAATAAAATCCAAAAGAAGCGCCTCTTTGATTTCTATAATTCCATTATATTACACTGGCATAACTTGTCAACTGATTTTTTAATTTTACATATAACTTTGTATATAATTACAGAATTTACAAAATATTTTTTGTTAATTTTTACCTAACAAACTGCCGACTAGACAATAGTAGTATTCCCTTTTCTTAATTCTACCTCCAGTACCACATTTTTATCCTTATAAACTCTGCCGCTGATCAGACGGTGAATCAAACGTACTGATTCCTTTGCCAGTCCTTCAATAGGCTGCACAATTGCCGTCATCTTTGGTTCTACCATCTCTGTGATATAAGTTCCGTCATAGGAAACAAACTTCACATCTCTCGGAACCTTCCTGTGCCTGCGTATTGTCTCATTCATACATTCAATTGCCAGACGGTCAACACCGAACACGCCGTCAAATTCAATTCCCTTTGAAAATATATCCTTAACAGCCTCCCTATAATATCCTGAATCAAGCCGGTTCCACTCAAGTTCATAAGAAATCGTCGAAATATTATGCTCTTTCATAACACGCTCGAATTCATAATGCCTTTCATGATAAGGCGAGTCAACTTCCGTCGCTCCTTTAAAATGTAAAATTCTCTTACATCCATTGACAATCAGCGTCTCTGCTGCCAGTCGTCCGCCCTCCTTGTGATTCACCGAAACAACTGGTATATCTTCTCCCAAATAACGGTCAAGTGCAACGATCGGCTTATGTATCTTTTTATATTCTTCCACATCCAGAGAATGTACGCCTGTAATAACTCCATCCACAATATGACGCCTTAACATATCCAGATATTCCAGCTCCGCATTACTCTCCTTTTCTGTGTTGCAGAGCATCATCTTAAATTCGTACCGGTAAAGCTCCGCTTCAGCATAATCAACAAACTCCGAAAAAAACGGATTAGAAACATTTGGAACAAGTACCGCTATGATTCCTGTCTTCTTATGATACAGATTTCTTGCCAGTTCATTGGGAATATAGTCAAGTTTTTTCATCGCATCCTCAATCTTTTGCCTGGCTTCCTCTGATACATACCCGCTGTCGTTCAAAAATCGCGATACCGTCCCTACGCCAACACCCGCTTCCTTAGCAACGTCCCTGATACTTGCCATATGCGCCCCTCCTTTCCTTAAGATTTTCTAATTCTATTTTAGAAGATTTTGAACAAAAGTCAAACGGAAGTTTTCGCTCATTTGCTTTCCCATCCTTCTATATTAAGATTTTCTATATATGCCGCCAGTTCCCCGGCCATTTCCTCCGCTTCCGGTATCCGCAAATGCCCGGGAGTGCCTTTTCCATTGCGCTCAAAAATATACTGTGTGATTTTCTCATCGCCAATCTCTTTCACCACTTGTCCAATCGAATCATCCCATGCTTTATCATGGTTTAACAATGTTGTACAACAGACAATATGCGCTGACGGATATCTATTCCTTAATTTCTCGAGGAACATTTTATAGTGCATTCTCCACATCACACCTCGCTGACCAGAATAATCTTCCTTCATATAATCCTGCGGGTGACTGTCGTTCTGCCCGATCGCTACTATCACTGCCTGCGGAGTATAGCCCGAAAAATCCCACTCCATCTCATCCCCAAGATCAGGATTATAATGAATCTTATCCCACGCAGTCTCCATTCCAATATAGTCGGGGGCATGAAACCAACCCGTTTCATCCAAAAGGGCAATCCCTCCCTGTGCGATATCATGAATCTGTGCATTTAATTTTCTGGCTGTCATCCATGCGTATGAATACCAGCTATTTGAGAATTCTCCATTATGCTCAGGATCTTCTTTTCCTACATATCCAACTGCTTCTGAAACCTCTCCTGCAGACACAGAATCCCCATATACTTCTATTCTTCTCCCAGATTTCTCTGGCAGATCCAAAAGTCTTGCCCCTTCCTCAAGTTCTGCCCCAAGGAAACTAACTTCATGACAGGCATCCTGCCTTTTAAAAATCATGACTTCATGTTCCTGACCTTCCGCCGGCTCTACCACAATCTCCCAAACTGCTTCTCCCTCTTTTGGGAGAAGATATGCAGACTGCTTTCCATCCAGTATGCATCCCAGATAATTATCACAGTAAGCAGATCGGTTTCTTACATGGACTTTCAGTATATTTCCTGTAAATCTCATATCCACCGAAGTGCAGGGATACACAAAAACCGGTTCCGCCGGATTGCTCCAATCAATTCTGCCAATATAAGATAATTTTTCGTTATCCGGCTGTATTCTCATCTATATTCTCCTCCTCAAACACTTGAAAATTTTTGTTAATTTTAATGTATATAAAATTAACAAAGTTGTCAAGCAGCCTCTTGCGGAAGCTTCCAATTCACTATGCAGATTCCCACAGATACCAGTAACAATGCAGCCAGCGTACCCGCATTAAATGCCTGCGCTATTTCTCCCAATACTGCCGCTGATAACAAAACACTGCAAAGCGGATTTACAAATCCATAAATTGCCACCCTTGATACCTCATTATAAGCGAGCAGAACAGACCACAAAGTATAGGCAACAGCCGACACAAACGCAAGATACAAAAGAATCAGAATTGCACCGCTGGTTATTTCATGTATTCTTCCTCCCATGCAAAATCCGACTCCAGTCAATAAAAGCCCTCCAAGAAAGAACTGGCTGCCGCTTAAAAGTACCGGCGCTTCCTTCTGTGAAAACTTATTAATCAGCACGGTAGATAACGCATAGGCAATCTGTGCCAAAAGCAGCGCCCCTTCTCCTGACAAGCGAAATCCCATATCCAGCTGATTACCCATCAGATTCATCACTACCACCCCTGCAAACCCCAATATACATCCCGCAAGCTTGCGCTTGTTTATTTTCTCGGTTTTGAAAATCAGGCAGGACATTAAAATCGCGAAAAAATATCCCAGTCCGGTAATAATACTGCTTTTCACGCCCGAAGTATGAGCAACACCGATATAAAAAAAGAAATACTGCCCTACAGTCTGTGCCAGACATAGCAGAAATGCCAGCTTTATCGTCCGGACCGCGAGCCGGATAACCTTCTTTTGATGAATACATTCAAAAATTATTACCAGTACACCTGCCAAAGTAAACCGCAGACCAGCAAATAAAATAATGGACGCCGTATCGGAAGAGTCAATGCCCATTAAAAAATATCCCTTTTTAATCGTTGTAATCGCACTTCCCCAAAGTGCGCAGCAGATAACAGCAAGAAGACCAACCACCCAGCCTCTTGTCAAATATGTCTTTTTCATATATCCTCCTTATCCAGTTTTATTATAATGTACAATAAGCCATACTTAGATTCGGCAAAACAAACAGCGCACTTTTTCTTCAATTTTCATACGATTTTTCCTCCCTATATTTATTTTTATATATTACAAATCCAAGCGATGCTACAAGTATTTCTGTTGCCGGATAGGTAAACCATACACCGATCATTTTCCATAAAAAAGACAGGAAAAATGCTGTCGGAATCACTAAAACAAGTCCTCTCAATACAGATAAAATATATGCCGGAAAAGCTTTCTCTATGGATGTAAAAAAAGTTGTAAGGATAATATTATACCCCACAAACGGCGCTGACATAAAGTACAATTTTAATCCCGTTACAGCAATTTCCTGAAGCTCTGCATTACATTCACTATTAAAAATTGCTGCAATCGGTTGTGCAAAAGCAAAAATCAACGTGTATAAGATACCTGACAATGCCAGTGTTGTAAATATAGCATAACACAGTACGGCTTGAATTTGTTGTCTGTTCCCCTGCCCGTAAAAGCGGCTGACAAGCGGCTGCGCTCCTTGTGCGACTCCTGTATAAATTGCAACAACAACAAGAGAAATGTTGGCGATAATACCATAGGCAGCAACGCCAACGTTTCCTTCTAATTTCAAAATAATCGCGTTAAAAGTAATCATTACGATTCCAGATGAAATTTGTGAGATCAGGGAAGGAAAACCTAGTGATAGATCCGACTGGACGATTCTCATGCAAATTCCCGTTCTTACAAAATGAAATGAATTTTTATTTTTCCCCCAATGGGGAACCATGATTAAAATGCTGATAACCGGTGATATTCCTGTTGCAAAAACTGCTCCGAATATTCCCATATCTAAGGGAAAAATAAAGATATAGTCCAGTATTACATTGGAAAAACTTCCAATAAGCATTGCACACATAACAAGCTGTGGATTTGCGTCATTTCTCACGAAACAAAGCAACACATCATTCAAAATAAAAGCCGGAGAGAAAAGTAGCAGCAACCGCAGATAAGTAATCGTCATTTCTAATACCGCCTGATCTGCACCTAAAGCAAAGGCCAACTGCCTTGAAGCAAAAAAACCGGGCAGCATAAATGCGATTGAAAATAATACAACAAGATATATCGTATTTGTGAAAACTCTGTTTACCAATTCTTGATTTCCCTGACTTTTACAGACGGAAAACTTTGTCGCTCCACCCATGCCAAGCATTAACCCTGTACCATGAATAAAATTATATACTGGAATAGCAAGATTTAATGCTGTCAGTCCGCTTGTACCTAACCCTTTGGAGACAAAGAATGTGTCTGCTAAAATGTAGCAGGATACGCCTAGTGTTCCGAAAACACTTAAAGTTGTATACCTGAAAAATTCCCCTGCACAAGACGGTTGCCTCATATGCTTACCCTCCTAAACAAAAAAATAACGCCAGCGCCTTCTATCTTCAACGGCCTAACGATAGAAAGACTGACGCTTATCCCCTTTACCCGGCGGCAAAAGGAATATAAATATTTTTTAGTCTAACACAGAAAATCAATCAATTCAACCCCGACTGACAAAACTGCAGGGCATTCAAAATATTTTAAATTATTTCTATACCTCCTCATCTCCATTTCATCAGTATTATCTAATTATTTAAATTGTTGATTAGCATTTGTAGTTCACATCTTTGACTTTCTGGAATCGAATCAGGAAGTCAAAGATGCCCGTGAGGAACAACGGATTACAAGAGAGGAATTAGCCTCTCTGTTTTCCTTTTTACCGTAACAAAGGCATACGCCCCGTCAGCTTGTTAATCTGCTTTTTATTTCCGCAGACCGCGATTCCAATATAATTTAATTTGCTTTCTGAGGTATTCGCCATTTTACGGGTAAACTCATTGTAAGTTTTACACCCCTGTGCTAGATCAGAAAAATCAACAACTGTCAATTCAGCAAACCCGGGCTCAAACAACTTTGTTCTGAGTTTTTTCAGTATCTCGGTATTTCCTTTTAATATCGGTACGGGAAACTGTATAATCCCCATGTGGGGATTGCCCTCTAAATCAAGCACATCATTCCCGACAACATCGGGCATTTTCATTCCCATAGTAATGCCGAGGATAGCGGCGGTATTTGCAATAATCCCAAGCGGTAAATTCTCATCGACAACTATCACACATTTTTCATTCTCTACATTCATTTTCATTTTCCTCTTTTCCTAAATTTCAATTTACTTTCCGAAAAAAACAAGCCGATTAAGGTAAGCCCTATTCCTATTGCAGCAACCCATGTAATTTTTTCCTTTAACACAATAACGGATGAAGTGGCAGTAATGACAGGAACAATATAGATATACACGCTTGTCTTAACAGTTCCAAGCACCCCTACCGCATAATTCCAAGTAACAAAACAAAGGGCTGATGCACCAAGACCTAAATAGATAAGGTTTATGGCATACTCTGGCTTTATAACTTTTTGCACATCCAAATTGAAATCAAGAACAAAGAGAAACGGAAGCATGAAAAGAATTCCATATGTAAATATCTTCCTTGTAGTCCCAATCGTATTCAATCCATAGCTGCTGATTTTTCGTGTAAGCAAGGAATAAACTGCCCATACGAATGCCGCAGCAACCGCCAGAATATCACCAATGGGATTCAGCTCTAATTCCTTACCGTTAAAACTGATCAGGCATATCCCTATCATAGCAACTATAAAACCAACAAAAAATTGTACTTTCAGTTTTTCTTCTGTCTTTAGAAATACATGAGATAAAACAGCAGTAAAAAACGGGGCGACAGAAATAATAACGCCGACATTAGAAGCCATCGTATAAGTCAATGCTATGTTCTCAAGCAGATAGTATAAACATATCCCACATAACCCCGCCGCAGCGAACAGAATCTCCTGTTTTTTATCCTTTATGTTTAAACGTTTCGGATAAATGACAATCAATACAAGCAGACCGAGCAAAAATCTAAAAAACAGTATTTCTATCGGTGTAAAATCTGCAAGTAATATTTTAGTGGATATGAAAGTCGTTCCCCATATCATAATCGTAACCAGAGCTGTGATATGCCCTGTGGTAGTTTTTTTATCCACGATTCCTGCCACCCTCCTTAAAAATGCGGCTGTATGCGGCAGGCGACAATCCGATAAACATATGAAAAAAATTTGAAAAGTGGCTCTGGTCGGAAAAGCCTGTCTGCATCGCTGCATCAACCGAAGTTACGCCCTGCTCCAACAGTTCCTTTGCCTTGCCTATGCGAATCGTTTGAAGATACCTGTATGGCGTAACTCCTTTTGATTTGGTAAACGCACGGAGCAATGTCGATTTACTGAGACCACTGCACTTACAAAGGTTATCGAGTGTAATATGCTCTGCAAAATGCTCTGCCATAAATATGCAAGAATTTTCTATTTCTTCACTGCACTCTGGTACAAACTTCTCAAAGGTTTGCCCGTATTGCTCGACAAGCAACGAAATAAGGAGCAGGAGCATTTCTTCCTTTTCAAACTCTTCCCCACTGTCCATAATCATCTGATGCAAAGAATGAAGATAAAGATTCAGCTCATCATTTTTAATAACATTTTTCGAAAAGCCAAGCAATACACTTTGTCCTGTTATTTCTTCAGCTAATGACAGCATCGTTTCTTTTGGAATATTCAAACCTCTGTAATCCAGCGTTCCGCCGTCACATTGGACACAACTGTGGCTATCGTTAGGATTAAATAGCAGAATATTTCCCTGACCTACCGTATACTCTTTATTTTTGCAGAATAAACAGCGTGCCCCTGCTTCTATAAAACCTATCACATAGTAATCATGAAAATGATTCGGAAACGGCTGTACGATTCCCTCAAAACGATATGCTTCAAGATGTAAATCGTCATCATAGCAGACTGTCCGTACTTCTTTCTGCATGGTAACACCTCCTCGCACTCTTTATTATACTCAGAATGTTTGTTGATTTCTTGTAAGATATCTTCATTTTCCAAAAATATGGCTGTGATACAATCTTTTTCCTTAATCTGTTCTGAAGCACCTCAATTTGAAAAGCAATATGGGCAAACCGCAGTTGTTCAATATGGAAGTACTTTCTCGCTATGGAACCTTCTGACATCACCGGTTTCGGCTATTAGCTTTGGCAGCTTCCTACATCAATTCCTACACTGATCATAACAGCCTCCTGCTTAATAAATATTTATTAGCAATCAGTAGCTTTTGAAGTTATATTATCATTTGTATTAATTAGTATCATCTCCATAATTTGAAGTTATTGTATCAGAAATACAAATGAATTGACAGATACGGTTTTTTTCCTACTTACGACAATCTGATATTAAAGACTTCCTCTACATGGTGCGTGATGGAAAGGTGATTGACAAAGTACCGATTACAAGTCATGGAAAATCAAGATAGAGGAGGAACAACTATGAAAAAAATTGGATTTATTGGTGTGGGCATTATGGGAAAGTCCATGGTGCGTAATCTGATGAGAGCAAGGTTCGAACTGCATATCTATGCCCGCACAAGAAAGAAAGTAGGGGATGTTATCAGTGAAGGAGCATTTTTTCACGAATCTATAGCAGACTGTGTAAAAGATTGTGAGGCAGTGATAACAATTGTCGGATTCCCGAAAGATGTAGATGAAGTATATTTCAGTGCCGGAAACATCTTGGAGAGTGCTAAGCCAGGTGCTTACCTGATTGATATGACGACAACAAGTCCGGCATTGGCAGAGAAGCTTTATACAGAAGGAATGAAGATGGGATTCCATGTGCTGGATGCCCCTGTAACCGGAGGTGATACCGGAGCCAAGGCAGGAACCCTCTCAATTCTGGCCGGAGGATCGAGGGCAGACTATGAGACATGCATGCCGCTGTTCGAAGCTATGGGAACGAATATCAATTATCAGGGAAAGACAGGGTGCGGACAGCACGCGAAGCTTGCCAACCAGATTATGATTGCAGGAGCGCTGTCGGGCGTTTGCGAAGCTCTGTCCTATGCAAGAGCAAAAGACCCCAGACCTTGCAGAACGCTGAACAACGGGTAATGGATTTAAGGCTTATCTTGCGCACTTTGCGGGAGATGACCGACATTAAGTCACTTACCCCTACGCTTGTCAATTCGCTGATTGAGCGTATCGAAGTCCACAACAGCGACAAGTCCAGCGGTCACAGCCATGTGAAGGTAGATATTTATTTTACGGCGGTAGGTATGATAGATATTCCCACGGAGAAAGAAATCCTTGCCACGATGGAAGAAATACGGAATAATCCGCAGGACTTCAAATTCGTAGCATAACAAACGGATACGGCGCAGCCCTGAAAGGAAACTGCACCGCATCCTACATAAAAGTCTCCTTATCTGACGACAGCAAAGGCTGTCACGCCCTCACAAAATTGCACAATACATCGTATTTTCAGACAAATACATCTTCCACTTTATCCTGCTCATCATCCGCTTTTTCCCGAGGATTCCCATAAGGAAAACCTCCCGAAGTATAACCGGAAATAAAGCTAAAATTCTCATCCTGTTCTATTTCAAAATCATAAATATTACGCTTTTTTCTTCGCTTATCTTTATTTGTCTTTCTATCCATAAGAACCTCAAACATCACAATTTCCTTAATTCGTCCATCATAGCCGGACGATTTTTATATTTGATCTTCCACTCAGCAACTATTTGTTCCACAAGCTTTGAACCCCCCTTCATCTGTTGCATCTTTCGCAGCAAGGATACCATATGGGCATAATTCTTTCGGTCACTTGTGCGAACCGCCATCTTACTTACTTCATCCTTATACTTATTCAACATCTGCTCCGGGTACTCTTTTTTCAAAACTTTTTCATATTCCTGTAATGCATACAATCCCGGAGAATTTAATACATATACCAGCAATCTGTCATATAGTTTTTCTTCCTTATACAGTCTTTCCACATGTGCATACGCCGGAAGCTTCTTGAATATTTCCTCTCTTTTTACAAGCCACTCATCTGCAGTATATTGTTTCTTTAATTCTCTATACAGTTCCAAATTTCCAGCTTCATGTTCCAGCACTAATTTCCAAAGCTGTTCTATGTAGGCGCTTCTATTTCCCTGCAAAAGATAAACTTCTTTTTTCTTCTCGCTGTATTCAGAAATTAAACCTCTATATTGCTTATCCAGCAATATACATTCATCCAAAATTTGAAGAACATGGTCATATTCCTTTTTCTTCATGCAAATATCAACATAGTACCTTCTTACTGATGAATTCTTCCAGTATCTATTACACACTTCCTTTATTTTCTCATCGGATGCATTTTTATCCTTCAACAGTTCCAAATATCTGACTGCCCATTTTCCTACTCCATAATCTCTGCTCCAATCGGAATCCTTACACTCCGACCTTGCAATCATATCCTCTATTAAATCAATCTTTGCCTGCTCAAACTCTTTTTCTTCAAATTCTCCCACGATAATTTGTTCTAAATACTCTTCTAAATAATCTATAACAGATCCATCCAAATGAGACGTAAACCAGTCAAACATTTTTCTTTTTTCTTCCGAACTTACTTTTACAAGCAACTCCAACCATAGCTGATAAATCCTATCAGCTAAAATACCAGTGCCTCCGTCAGAATCATCCATATCAACATCCCCAATTAGTACAAAAATGTGATTCATCACCTCAAAGGCACTTAAATAGTTGCCATTATCTATCATTCGGCGTACATCCTCATCAATAATTTCTTCCAATTCTGATACAAAACCATCCGCCTCGTAATAGCTGATAAAATGATTTCTGCCCAAATACCTGTCAGCTATGATATCTACTTGTCCGATGTAGTTATTGATATCCTCCCTCGTCACCTGCTTATTAATTGTATTATGAAAACGTAGTAGTAGCTTTTCATCCCCTGCCAAAACAGCTGTCAGAAACGAACGCACATCCTCTTCATTAGCACCACTGACAAGATCCTCAACTGCAGTCAATTTTTTCTTGTAGGCATTTATAGTATATGCTGGTTGAAACAAGTCTGTATTTATTGCATTTTTCTCTTCTTTCTTCTCTTCCCTTTCATTTTCCGACCATTCATACAGTACTGCTGCCATATGCTTGCAATTTCTACCATCCAACGCATAAGGACAAGAGCAATACATATCTGTAACTTCTCCGCTACTTAAAAATATCTCTACTTCATAATCCTCTGAACCTGTTACATCGGCTCTAATAATATCATCTGAAACATCTAAATTTTCAACGGCATTTTCGATGTAATAATCATATCCTCTTTCTAGAATATGTATTGCAAATAATTTTTTCCAGTTCATCCCTTTAACTCCATTTCAACTTCCATTTTTACAAATCCGTATCTCTCATACAAAGGTCGTCCCATATCCGTCAAGTCACATACTGCTTACCAGATACAGAAACGCATGTTTCATCTCCTGCAAACACAAATGCACCAACATTCCAATACCAGAACGAATCTGCTCCCAACTCTAACAGTTTTTCCTCGCATAACTTTCGAATCTCAAGTAAATTCATTCCTGGCTTAATAATATTCTTTATATATTCTATAGCCTGTTTTGCTGCCAGCTGTATCTGACTGTAATATTGCCTTTCTATCTGCAGATACTTTTCGATCAATTTAGGCTGAATCAACGGATATGTCCAGCTTTCAGGCAACTCATCCATAAGTTCAAAATAGCACCTGTTTCTTCCTGAAGTTCTCTCTTGGCAGTTCCCAAAATATCTTCTCCAACTTCACGATGACCTCCCGGAGCCTCATAGGTATCTCGTTCCCAATGTTTGCAAAATACCCATTTTCCATTGCTCTGTGAAATAATGACTGCAATTTTCAACAAATCTTCATCAACTGTATCATAAAATTTTTCCTCCAGCATATCACCTTTCTCCTTTCCATTCTGCTACAAATTCTTCAAGATACTCCTCCATAACAGCTTGTCTATATCCGGCCATTTTCTTTGCAGTCTCAGTATTCATCATATCTTTAAGCAGCAAGAGTTTTTCATAAAAATGATTAATACTTGTAGAAAGTAAGCGCCAAATGTTAATGCGGTCAGATACAAAATTACCCCAGCCCTTTGTGAGTTGGAGTAATTCACTATAATTCACATGCGATTTTTGATAGATTGAAGTTTTTCACTCCACGGCGCCAGTTCCGCCAGCTGTTCATCGGTCATATCTTTACTTGGCCGATGCTCCAGCAGAAATTTGAGATATTCGTAAATATTCAGGCCGTGTGCTTTTGCCATCTCAACCATTGTGTAGACTACCGCACTGGCATTCGCTCCTTCTACGGAACTGCTGAACAGCCAGTTCTTCCTTCTCGAGACGCAGTTGTTTCCGCTTTGCATAATCGCCGGAATATTTTTTGTTGATAGAGTCCTCGATCGCAAACAGACGGTTGCAATACTGTACTCCCTGAACGGCTGGCTGGCTATAATCATACTGCTTCCCCTTGGGTACTGCGTCAATAAAATACCGACGTATGTGCGCCCAGCAGGGACAGCTTATTTGCTTTTATAAACTTCTTTACCCACGCATACTGAGATTTTTGATAATAAGGAATTTTTTCTACATAACTTTTCTGTCCTGAACGGTGTTATGAAGATACTGTTTATCAATCGAAGATTCTCGTAATATCCTGATACCGGTTAATTACACGATAAATCTCTACATACTCACTGCCCACTTTATAGATAATCACATAATCTTCCCATATTGCATATTTATAATCTGTCCGAAAGCTTACCCGTTTGGAAAGATCCGCCCCCATTCCCGGAAACATCTGAAGATTCTCAAATTTACCGTAAATTTCCTTTATGGCCTTTGCCGCATATTCCTCATTGTCTTCAGCAATGCAATCCCGAATATTCTTCAGATCCTTTGCAACAATCGGGTTAATCCGTAATTTTAACATCTTATTCCCCCACAAGTGCCTTCAGTTCATCCAAATCCAGCCATCCTTCGCCGTCTTTCACTGCTTCTTCGGCTTCCTGCAGCTTCATCAAAAGCTTCTTTTCCGCACGATCACGTTCATAATCTTCAAAATCCATAACCACAAAACGTCCTCTACCATTCTTGGTAAGATATACAGGCTCGCCTTTGTGGCACTTCTTCAGGACTTCATTATAACTTCTCAAATCAGATACTGGTAAAATACTTGCCATATTCTTTCAGCTCCTTCCTTGATTTTATATTGTTTCTGCTACTTATATTATACACAAAAAGCTGTAAAATTCAACGTAGATTTTTACAGCTTTTCATACTTATTTTTCCAATAAAAAATACGGAAAGAGCACAGGCAAACCCTATTATTCAAATGGGCCTGTCAATCTTACGGAACTGCCGGGAACATTGGAAATCTATCGGTCACTTAGATTCTTTAGAAACAGATCTATGATCTGTCTTACTCTTGTTTTCTTGAACATAAAGAAAACTCCTTAAAATGTACCACAAAGATAAAATCCTTCATGAAATACAGTTTAAAGGAGGCTAATATTACATATCAATGCCTCATCGTAACCACTATATGTAGTAGTTGCTTTCAAGCATAAGAATACCGTAACAGGAATACCGCCCTGCTTTCCATTTCTCCTGCCGGATGCCCTAAATCCCGGAAGGACGGGAGGCTCCTGCGCCCGTCCTCCCATATCCCGCAAAAGCACATCCTCTCCCCGGAAGGAAAAAAAGCAGTCATCCATGGCCGGAACCATATCGCTGTATGCCATGTCCAGCCTGTAAGGGGAGAAATCCTGTATCAAGTTTACCCTCCTTACAGGTGCCGCAGGTTCTCACGGTATCTGCGCAGCTCCTTTTCATCCACAGCGCCGATGACCTCATCCAGCCACTTTACCATCCGTTCCCTGTCCTTCGGCAGATGCCCTTCCACGTTGATGCAGTTCGATGCGCCCATCGTTGCAAAATAGGTGTCTATGTCAAGGCTGCCGATCAGCGTCCTCAATTCATACAGCTTTTCTATCTCCGTTTCCTCCGTCCAGTTCCCAGCCTGGATTTCCTGGTACAGCTCCGAGGTCGGGTAGACCGTCAGCATGGAGGAAACAATGACCTTCGGGTGGAGCTGGTTGAACACCTCCGCCGTGTTCTTCACCCCTTCCTCCATATGCCCGGAGCCGTATATCCCGGCAAGGTAGAAGAAGTTATAATCCATCCCTGCTTCCTCCAGCCTTTTGCATTCTTCTATGATCTCCTTCGTGCCGAACCCTTTATGCATGAAGGACAGGGATTCCTCGTCACCCGCCTCCACGCCGATGGTAAGGCTGTTGTACCCAAGCCCCCGCAGCTCCCGTAGCTGCTCCGTGGTCTTCGGCGTGATGTCCGTGATGCGGGCGAAACAGCCGATAGACTGCACTTTCGGGTAATATTTCCGTACCAGTTCCGCCAGCGTTTTCAGCTTGTCAAAACTTAATACAAAAGGGTTCGCCCCGGTGAAGAATACCCTCTTTGCGTTCCGGTAGTAGCGGCTGATCTCCTTCAAGTCCGCTTCCACCTCGGATAAAGGCGACATCCGGAACTTAAACGGCACGTCCTCATAAAGCGTGCAGAACTTGCATTTGTGGTGTGTACAGCCCGCCGTCACCTGTACCAGTGCGCTCCCCGCCTCATAGGGCGGCCTCCATATCGTTCCCGTGTAATGCATAAAACATCTCTCCTTCCTGTCTGTAAAAATCTAACTGACGATACCCCTGATCTCCTTTAAATCCCGGATACCGTTTTCCTCCATGTACTTTTCCAGCCCGCCTCCTTTCTTGAATCATGTAATGGCGAATTAAATGTAAAAAATCAGAAAGGAAAAGCACAGTCCAGACGAAAACGGCTAAGTCAAGAAATATTTGTGAAATAACAAGAAAGATGTTATAATAAAAGCCAAGCTTTAAGGCTTATTTAAAAATATTCCCAGCAAGGAAGAAAGGTAGTGAAACAAATATGCACATCAGCTACAAACCGCTCTGGCATACACTGGTGGAGCGTGACATGAG
>ERZ778517.1210-NODE-1210-length-20581-cov-5.830751_pt1 | contig 20581 bp, 32 predicted proteins | sample MGYA00510341_ERZ778517 | MGnify/ENA primary metagenome ERZ778517 (study PRJEB29527, sample SAMN07138964) | mouse gut metagenome | material: feces | host: mouse | place: China:Nanjing | collected 2016-01-25 ... | reverse complement strand
GACAGCTTGAACATTACATGGAAAATCTGACGGGCATATCAGCGCCCGCCAGACCGTTACCTTGTGTAGTCCCTTGTAAACTGTACTTTCCTTTCAGCTAAAGCACTACTCTCAAACATTATATTCGCAGATATCAGCATATCACTGTGATAAAACTTTGTCAAATCATTCCTTCTCATAGAAAAATGCATAAAAATACACTTTGATTTCTCAAAGTGTATTTATCATATCTTTATTCAGATTATACAAGCTCAATCTGAACCATCATGGCAGCATCACCTTTACGCTGTCCAATTTTGATGATTCTTGTATAACCGCCGTGACGATTCTCATACTTTGGTGCAATCTCATCAAACAATTTAGCAACAAGATCCACCTGTTTTGTATTTTTCTTTCTTCCTGCCTGTGCTGCCGGAACTTCCTTTACAGGATACAAAACCTTAAGCATCTGACGACGTGCATGCAGTCTGCTAGGCTTATCTTTTTTGATTGTCTTGTCAATCTCATCATATACGGTAACTTTCTTGCCGTCTTTCACTTCTTTTACTCTCTTGCCATCTTTGTCCTTACGGGCAACTTTAGCTTTTACAGTAACTTCTTCAAAGTTATCTCTCTCTCTTACTGCCATAGCGATAAGAGGCTCTGCAATCTTGCGGATCTCTTTTGCCTTCTGTTCTGTCGTAACAATCTTTCCATTGTTAAGCAATGCTGTTACCTGATTTCTTAATAAAGCTTTTCTCTGGCTTGATGTTCTGCCGAGTTTTCTATACTTTGCCATCTTTCTAATCCTCCATTATTAACATCCGAATCCGTTGCAAGGGAGCAATTCATTCCGGATGCTCTGCCATGCTCTTCGGACTTATTGACAGAAATTATTATTATTTTACAGTCTAAGCCAAGAATTTGCCTAATGACTTATTCCTCACCTTTGCTCAGGCTTAAACCTAGCTCATCTAATTTTGCAAGTACTTCCTCCAGAGACTTACGTCCAAGATTCCGTACTTTCATCATGTCTTCCGGTGTTCTGTTCGTAAGTTCTTCCACAGTATTGATACCCGCTCTCTTAAGACAGTTGTATGAACGGACAGATAACTCCAATTCATCAATACTCATCTCAAGAACTTTTTCTTTCTCGTCATCCTCTTTCTCGATCATGACCTCTGCCGCCTGAGCCACCTCAGAAAGATCAATGAAAAGCTTGAGATGCTCGCTAAGTACCTTTGCCGCCAGACTGATTGCTTCATCAGGAAGCAATGTCCCATTCGTATATACATCCAACGTCAGTTTATCAAAATCCGTAATCTGTCCTACACGAGTATTCTCCACAGTCAGATTCACACGTTCAATCGGTGTATAGATAGAATCAATCGGAATGACAGCAATCGGTAAATCATCATTCTTATTCTTGTCAGCGCTCACATATCCTCTGCCATTTGTAATGGTAATTTCCATATAAAGCTTACTGTCTGCCCCGCCGTTCAATGTTGCAATAACTGTCTCTGGATTCATAATCTCGATATCCGGATCTACCTGAATATCAGCAGCCGTTACTATACCTTCACCCTCAAATTCGATATAAGCCGTCTTCGGCTCATCCGTCTCGGATGTATTCTTAATGGCCAATGATTTTAAATTCATAACAATCTCAGTAACATCTTCTTTCACCCCGGGAATGGAACTGAACTCATGCAGAACGCCGTCAATCTTTACCTGACTGATTGCTGTGCCAGGCAGAGACGAAAGCATGATTCTTCTAAGGGAGTTACCTAATGTTGTACCATAGCCTCTCTCAAGCGGCTCTACAACAAATCTTCCATATTTCTTATCTTCTGAAATCTCTGTAATTTCAATATTTGGTTTATTAAAATCAAACACTAAGTCCACCTCCTGTGGTGTTACGGGTTATTATTTGGAATATAACTCGACAATCAGCATCTCATCAACCGGAACATCAATCGCATCACGATTCGGAAGCTCTTTTACAGTTCCTTTTAAATTCTCTGCATCAACCTCAAGCCAGTCCGGAACCATACGTCCGCCTGTAACCTCTACAATTTCTTTGTACCTTGGTGAGCTTTTGTGTTTTTCTTTAATTTCAATTACATCTCCTGCTTTGATCAGATAAGATGGAATGTTAACCTGCTTCCCATTCACAAGAACATGCTTGTGATCAACGATCTGCCTCGCTTCACGTCTGGTTCTTGCAAGTCCCATCCGAAATACTACGTTATCCAGTCTGCTTTCAAGAAGTACCATCAGGTTTTCACCTGTCATACCGCTCATCTGTTTTGCTTTCTTATAATAATTTCTGAAAGGCTTTTCTAATACGCCGTAGATAAATTTGGCTTTCTGCTTTTCACGCAGCTGAAGGCCATACTCGCTCATCTTTCTGCTGGATCTTTTTAATTGTCTGTTAGACTTTTTATCAATTCCCAAATAAACAGGATCCATACCAAGTGATCTGCATCTTTTAAGAACTGGAACTCTATTCACTGCCATGTCTTATCTCCCTCCTATCCTCATTAGACTCTTCTGCGCTTCGGTGGACGGCAACCATTATGCGGTACCGGTGTAACGTCCCTGATACTTGTAACGTCGATTCCGCATGCCTGAAGAGCACGGATTGCTGCTTCTCTTCCCGAACCAGGTCCTTTAACAAATACGTCAACGGTTTTCAATCCATGCACCAATGCTGCTTTAGCTGCTGTTTCAGCCGCCATCTGAGCTGCATAGGGGGTAGATTTCCTTGAACCTCTAAAACCAAGACCGCCTGCACTTGCCCATGAAAGAGCGTTCCCCTGTGCATCTGTTAATGTAACGATCGTGTTATTAAAAGATGACTGGATGTGTGCTTGTCCCCGTTCAACGTTTTTCTTGACACGTTTCTTTGTCACTTTCTTTGTAACTTTCTTTGCCATAATAAAACTAACCTACACTTTCCTAATCTAATTTTGTAATATGTCCGCTCAACTAAGTTCATGCTATGCATTCACTAAGGTTCGCGAACGGCCCCGCACTAAATTCGAACTGCGCTTTCAGCTTGTTCTCATTAAGTTGTTTTCGGCCTATTTCTTTTTATTTGCTACTGTTCTCTTTGGTCCTTTTCTGGTTCTTGCGTTTGTCTTTGTCTTCTGACCGCGAACCGGAAGACCCTTTCTGTGACGGATACCTCTGTAGCATCCAATTTCCTGTAATCTCTTAATGTTCAGAGCGATTTCTCTGCGGAGATCACCTTCTACCATCTGTGTCTCATCAATTACTGTACTGATCTTCTTTACATCTTCATCCGTGAGATCCCTGCAACGGATGTCAGGATTAACTCCTGCCTCTGCCAAAATACGGTTTGAACTTGTTCTGCCGATTCCGTAGATATAAGTCAATCCGATCTCAACACGTTTGTCTCTTGGTAAGTCTACACCTGCAATACGAGCCATGTAAATTTCCTCCGTTTTCTTTGTTTTGATTCATACTGTCTTTAATAGGGACGAATAAAACGTCCAGATACGGTTCGGTATACCCGTATCCTTTCCGGCCACCGCATGTCTGTGACATGTCGGTAATGACGGGCCGGCATTAGAAGCAATATACGAGGAGTCCACCGGCTTAAGGTGCGTCCTTGTATATTTGAAACAGTCTGCACGTTCCACGCGCCTGACTGTCAGCCGCCTGATTCGAACATAAACCGCTGAGATAACCACTGTGTGTTCCGTGCTTACCCTTGACGCTGTTTATGCTTTGGATTTTCGCAGATAATGCGAACGCTTCCTTTTCTTTTAATCACTTTGCACTTTTCGCAAATTGGTTTTACTGATGATCTAACCTTCACGTCAAATCCTCCTTTCATCCATTGCTCTGCCAACGGTTTACCAGCGCATTTTCCTTACAAATACTGTAGCTTAACAGCATTTGCACATAAAAATACTCAAAAACACGCTTATATAGTATAACACTCACAAATCTCTTAGTCAACCTTTTTTTTGACTATCTCCATCCCATATGTTTCTCATAATCCACAATTGTTTCCAGATTTGCCTTTTCGACAGAGTTCATTCTGGATTTCGCTACCTCCTGTGTACAGGAATTATCTCTGTAGTACCATGACTTGCTTCCAAAATAATTTCTCCATCGTTTCTTTTCAAAAGCATATCCATGTCTTGCATATATCTCATTTCTGACCGCCTCTACAGTATCTTGATCCATGCCCTCCAAATCGCCATATGTGAGATAATACTCATCTGTCGGCCAAAGGTAACCATCCACCTGCACATTATCATAATAATCGTGCTCCCCATAATGGCTTCCCTGATAATAATAATAGTTATTATTGACTGTGCTGACAGGTTTCTCCTGAGCAGGTTCTGTGACGCTCTCTTTTGCCTGTGCCACTTCTTCCTGCGCCGCCTGCTTTTCTTCTTCTGCCTTTATTCTGGCAGCTTCCGCTTCTTTCGCCTGTTCCTCTGCCCGTTCCTTTTCCTCCTGAACGGCTCTCATCTCCGCTTCGCGTCCTTTTTGGGAAATATAAGCAAAGCAGGCAATCACCACTATAATCAAAACACCCGCAAGAATAAAGATCCCCGATTTCATCATCCGCATCTGTGTATTACTATGATCCGGTTCAAATTGGGGTTCTTTTTCATACACTTCCTTCTTCTGCTCTATATCCCCATCTGCAATTTGTTCACCGCACTCTGGACAAAACCGGGCATCATCCGGTAATTCTTTTCCACAATTCTTACAGTACATGCCTTTTCCCTCTTTTCTTTCGTAATCTTGCACCTATAGCAATTGCACAGCCAAACTAATGCATTCATACATGTTAAAAAGATGTCCTCATACAAACGACTCGCATACGGACACCTTTTTACTGCTACTTGTCTCTCCAGATAATTCTTCCTTTGGAAAGATCATAAGGAGATAACTCCAATGTTACTTTATCCCCTGGAAGGATTTTTATAAAGTTCATACGAAGTTTTCCGCTGATGTGTGCAAGCACCTGATGTCCGTTTTCCAATTCTACCTGAAACATAGCATTCGGCAGCTTCTCTACTACTGTTCCTTCAATCTCGATTACGTCAGCCTTTGACATATATTAATCCTCCTGTTTTACCTCTTCCTTTTTCCAGTCTTTCAGTATCCGTTTGATTCTTACGTCATCAATGTCACGGATATCATACTTATCCTTAACAATCTGAATATGTTTCTTTTTTTTCTTCTTCGGTTTATCCAATGTACGTACTTTTCCGTCCACTAAATATACATATGCAGCGTCCTCAGCGATTATCACATACATTTTTCCTTCATCGTGACCTGCAGCTGATCTGGCAAGCATTCCAATACAACTTTCTCTCATATCTTATGCCCGCTCCTCACTTTCAGTCAATGTTAATAACCTCGGCTCGCCGTCAGTGATCAGCACCGTGTTCTCATAATGTGCTGAAACAGACCTGTCACGGCTCACAACTGTCCACTCGTCATCCAGCCAGTCAACTTCCCATGTACCCATGTTGATCATAGGTTCAATCGCCAGTGTCATGCCTGCTTTCAGTTTGACGCCTCTCCGGTTCATCACGTAATTCGGTATCTGCGGAGACTCATGGAGTTTTGTGCCCACCCCATGACCGCACAGATCTCGGACTACCCCATATCCAAAACTTTCCGCGTATGTTCCTATAGCATTGGAAATATCAAATAGATGATTGCCTTCTTTGGCATACTTTATACCTTCAAAAAAGCTTTGTCTTGTGACCTCGATAAGTTTTTTTGCCTCTTTGCTTATCTCTCCAATGCCATGAGTCCTCGCGGCATCGGAATGATATCCTTTATATATTACACCTGCGTCCAGACTGACAACATCCCCATCCTTCAAAATACGCTTACTGCTCGGAATACCATGAACGACTTCCTCATTAACCGATACACAGATCGATGCGGGATACCCGTTATAATTTAAAAAAGAAGGGATACAATTATAACTCCTTATGATTTCCTCACCCAGCCGGTCTATATCCAACGTACTCATACCCGGACGAAGTGCTTTTTCAAGTTCCTTATGCACAATTTCTAAGATTCTTCCAGACTCGGTCATCAGCTCGATTTCCCTGGTCGACTTAATTTCGATTGGCATATCATTACTCTCCTAAAATATCAACAATTGCCTGAAATACATCGTTCATGTCAACTGTACCGTCAACAGTCTTTAAAATACCAGCCTTTGAATAGTACTCAATCAACGGCTGTGTCTGCTCATGATAAACATTCAGACGCTTCTGCACCGTCTCCGGCTTATCATCATCTCTAAGAATCAGTTCTTTTCCGCATGTATCACAGATTCCCTCTTCCTTTGCAGGCGCAAATACGAGATGGTATGTAGCGCCGCAGCCTACGCATGCACGTCTCCCGCCCATGCGGTTTACGATATTTTCATCCGGAACATCTACATCAATCGCGTAATCCATCTTCTGTCCCAGATCAGCAAGTGCCTTATCAAGTGCTTCCGCCTGAGGGATCGTTCTCGGAAAACCATCTAATACATAACCGTTAGAACAGTCCTCCTGATTCACTCGGTCTACAACCAGATCCACAACTAATTCATCCGGCACGAGAAGTCCCTGATCCATGTATGTTTTTGCTTTTTTCCCTAATTCCGTACCGTTTTTTATATTTGCACGAAAGATATCGCCTGTTGAAATATGAGGAATATCATACTTAGCTGCAATTTTTTTTGCCTGAGTCCCTTTTCCTGCGCCTGGAGCGCCTAACATAATGATTTTCATAAATTCATTCCTCCTTATAACATTTTAACCCGCGAAATTATAAATTCCGCGAGTTGAAAATGACTCTTAGTTATTTAAAAATCCCTTGTAATTGCGTACAAGCATTTGCGATTCAACCTGTTTGATCGTCTCAAGTATAACGCTGACAATAATGATAAGAGACGTTCCGCCGAAAGAAACCTGCGCTCCAAGCCAGCCGTTGAAGAAGATCGGAATCACCTGAACAATCACAAGCCCACAAGCTCCAATAAAGATAATATAATTCAATATCTTTGTCAAATATTCAACCGTCGGCTTTCCTGGCCGTATTCCCGGAATAAAACCGCCGCTCTTTTTCATGTTATTTGCAATCTCTAATGGATTAAATGTAATGGACGTGTAAAAATATGCAAAAAATACTGTAAGCACTATATATACAATTAGTCCCCACGAATATTTCAACTGTTCCGGATTACACCAGTTCCCCTGATTCATTCCTCTGAGTATCTCACCGCCGATTCCCTTTGTATTGTCTTTTCCAAGAAAGGAAGCAATAACGATCGGAAACTGCATTAATGAGGAAGAAAAGATGATCGGTATAACGCCCGCTGTGTTAATCTTAAGCGGAATGTGTGTTGACTGACCACCGAACGTCCGTCTGCCTGTTGTTTTCTGAGAATACTGAACGGCAATTCTTCTCTCGCCGTCCTGCAGGACAACAACAAATACTACCAGTGCAACAATAATCGCAATAATGATAATAACAGCCAGTCCGCCTTTAGCAACGCTCTTATCCTTAACAAACTGCTCAAACAGAGTTGCCATATCATTTGGAATACGCGAAATAATATTGATCACCAACACCATTGAAATACCATTTCCAATACCTTTTTCAGTAATCCTCTCGCCGATCCACATCAGAAACGCAGAACCTGCTGTCAGCGTCAGTACAACACTTGCGGCATTTACAAAATTGTAATCTGTCAAAAGTCCCTGACGCCCAAACCCAACTGCCATCGCCGTAGATTCAAGAAGTGCAAGCGCTACTGTAAGATAACGCGTCATTGCCACGATCTTCTTTCTGCCGTCTTCACCATCCTTCTGCATCTCTTCAAGCGCGGGAATCGCAATTGTAAGAAGCTGCATAATGATCGAAGAAGTAATATACGGAGTGATACTGAGTGCAAATACTGACATTCTCTCAAAGGAACCACCTGTGAAAGCGTTAAACAAATTAAACGCTTCCCCAGTGTTCTGTTCAAAGAATCTTTGAATATATGTTGGATTTACCCCAGGTGTCGGAAGTCCCGATCCAATCCTTATTACGATTAACATCAAAAACGTATATCCGATTTTTCTGCGAATGTCTTTGATTCCCCATGCCCTTCGGAAAGTTTCTAACATTAGATCACCTCTGCTTTTCCACCTACAGCCTCAATTTTAGCTATCGCACCTGCGCTGAACGCATTCGCTTTTACGGTCAGCTTCTTCGTAAGCTCACCATTGCCAAGAATCTTAACGCCATCTCTTGCATTTTTTACGATTCCCTGCTCCAATAATGTCTCAACAGAAACTACTGCTTCATTATCAAAAACCTCAAGAGCACTTACATTGATACCAACGATTTCTTTTGAATTTCTATTCGTGAAACCTCTTTTTGGTATTCTTCTATATAATGGCATCTGTCCGCCTTCAAAACCCGGTCTTGTACCTCCGGAACGGGCTCTCTGACCTTTATGGCCCTTACCGGCAGTTTTACCATTTCCAGAACCGTGTCCACGTCCTCTTCTGAAATTATCACTGTGCTTTGCTCCATCAGCAGGTCTTAAATTTGATAAATCCATTGTGACACCTCCTTATCTGAATATTTTCTACGCTTCTTCCACCTTCACCAGATGTTCAACCTGTTTAACCATACCTCTTGTTGCTGCGTTATCCGGCAGTTCAACTGTCTTATAAAGTTTCTTAAGCCCTAAAGCTTCTACAGTCTTCTTATGCTTCGGCACAGCTCCAATTGTAGATTTTACCAATGTAACTTTTAAATTTGCCATCTTAATCTACCTCCTTAGCCTAAGATTTCTTCTACCGACTTACCGCGGAGTTTAGCCACCTCTTCCGGTGTCTTAACCTGACTTAACCCGCTGATAGTAGCAAGGACTACATTCTGCTTATTGTTCGAGCCAAGAGATTTTGTACGGATATTCTTGATTCCTGCCATCTCGATAACGGCACGCGCCGGGCCTCCGGCAATCACTCCTGTACCTTCCGGCGCCTTCTTGAGCAATACGGAAGCTCCTCCGAATTTACCGATAAAATCATGGGTAATACTCTCATGGTCATCTAATGCTACTGTAATCAAATGCTTTGCTGCATCCTCTTTTCCTTTACGAATCGCTTCCGGAATTTCAGTAGCTTTTCCTAAGCCTGCACCAACATGGCCATTTCCATCGCCAACAACTACTAAAGCTGTGAATCTCATATTACGGCCACCCTTAACAACTTTGGTTACACGCTTGATTGATACCACTTTTTCTGTTAATTCCAATGAACTAGCATCAATACGTTCCTGTTTCATGTGTGCTCCTCCTTCTAGAAATTCAATCCAGCTTCTCTAGCTGCATCGGCTAATGCCTGAATCTTACCGTGATATATGAAGCCGCCTCTGTCAAAGACAACATCTTTAATACCTTTTTCAATTGCTTTCTCAGCGATTACTTTACCTAAATATGCCGCAGCCTCAATGTTATTTGTTTTTTCTAAATTTGCTTTCACATCTTTCTGAAGAGTGGAAGCGGAAACCAGTGTATGATGAGCTGTGTCATCAATAATCTGCGCATACATATGATTATTGCTTCTGAACACTGCCAAACGCGGGCACTGTGCCGTACCGCTCAAACGGTTACGTAATTTTTTGTGCTTATTGGCACGAACAACACTTCTTGATTTTTTGCTAACCATTTTCACACTCTCCTTTCTTATTTCTTACCTGTCTTACCGACTTTACGTCTGATCACTTCGTCAGCATATTTGATACCTTTGCCCTTGTATGGCTCCGGTCTTCTTTTATCTCTGATCTCAGCCGCATACTGTCCGACTTTTTCTTTGCTGATACCCTTAACGATGATTTTGTTCTGTCCTTCCAAAACAGTCTCAACACCTTCCGGATCGATCATCTCTACCGGATGGGAATATCCTAAACTCAAGGTTAATTTGTTACCAGACTTTGCCGCTCTGTATCCAACACCATTTACTTCCAGAACCTTCTGATAACCTTCCGTAACACCAACAACCATATTATTGATCAGTGTTCTTGTAAGGCCATGAAGAGACTTCATTTTTTTCAGATCGTTCGGCCTTGTAACAATTACTTCTTCGCCTTCCTTTTTAATTTCCATCTCTGCAGGAAGCTCTCTCTCAAGAGTTCCCTTCGGACCTTTTACAGTCACTTTATTATTCTCTGCAATTTCAACAGTTACACCTGCTGGAATTTTAACTGGCAGTCTGCCTATACGTGACATTGCCTTTTCCTCCTTAACTTAAATTTTCGGAACAAATCTGTGTTTGCTCTGTTTTCAGTTACATTGAGCACTTGGTGAAGTTTTCCCCGAACCTAGTGCGAAAGTACACTCGGTCCACTTGGCGAGGTTCTTTCGAGCCTAGTGGCCGTAGTGTTTCCTTACCAGATAAAGCACAAAACCTCTCCGCCGATACCAAGTTTTCTTGCCTGTTTATCTGTAATCACGCCTTCATTTGTTGAAATGATCGCTGTTCCGAGTCCTCCGAATACCTTCGGCACTTTGTCGCTGCTTGCATATACACGAAGACCTGGTTTTGAGATCCTCTTAAGACCTGTAATTACTTTTTCATTCTTATCCGCGCCATATTTTAATGTGATGCGGATTGTCTTGAATACTCCATCTTCAACCATGTCATATTTCTCAATATATCCTTCATCCAGTAAAATGTTTGCGATAGCAAGTTTCATTTTGGATGACGGTACGTCTACTGTATCATGTTTTGCAGTGTTAGCATTACGAATTCTTGTAAGCATATCTGCAATTGGATCGCTCATAGTCATGAATGTTATTCCTCTCTTTCTTCCAATTTTGTTCTTGTTGCTATAGACCGGTTTCCCTAAAGGTAAAAAGTTGCCTGTTGTTTAAGGAAGAATCCTGACCTTGGGGGAGGTTCTTCTCGCTAAGCTCGAGGATACCTCGCTAAGCTCCAAGAATGCCCTCGCACTAAGCATTGCAACATCCCATCATTTCATTCCGAGATGGGCTTTCTCACTAAGCTTAAGTTTCGCCTTACGGCTTGCTTTCGCTAAGTGTTCAATGCCAGTTGCTTTCGGGCTACCAACTTGCTTTCTTTACACCTGGAATCTGTCCTTTGTATGCCAGTTCGCGGAAGCAAACTCGGCAGATACCATATTTTCTCAAATATGCATGTGGACGTCCACAAATTCTGCAGCGGCTGTATTCTCTTGTGGAGAATTTCTGCGGACGCTGCTGTTTAATTTTCATTGCTGTCTTAGCCATAATTTACCTCCTACTTTGTAAACGGCATATTGAACTGTGTAAGCAGTTCTCTTGCCTCTTCGTCAGTTTTTGCTGTCGTAACAAAGATAACATCCATACCTCTTACTTTGTCAACCTTGTCATATTCAATCTCGGGGAAGATAAGCTGTTCCTTGATGCCAAGTGCATAATTACCTCTTCCGTCAAATGCGTTTGGATTCACGCCTCTGAAGTCACGTACACGAGGCAGCGCAAGGTTAATCAGGCGGTCAACGAACTCATACATCCTTTCGCCTCGCAGTGTAACCTTACATCCAATTGCCATGCCTTCTCTTAACTTGAAGTTGGCAACTGACTTCTTAGCTTTACATATAACTGCTTTCTGTCCTGTAATCTTCTCCAGATCAGCAACGGCTGAATCTAAGATTTTTGCATTATCTTTTGCTTCGCCGACACCCATGTTGATAACAACCTTGTCGAGCTTCGGCACTTCCATAATATTTTTATAACCGAACTTTTTCGTTAAAGCGTCAACGATTTCGTTCTGATACTGTTCTTTCAGTCTACTCAAAGCCTTGAACCTCCTTCCTCAAATTAATCGATAACATCGCCTGTTGATTTTGCATAACGTACTTTCTTATCTCCGTCCATCTTAATGCCGACTCTTGTAGTTTTTCCTTTATGAATATACATTACATTAGACGCATCGATCGGAGCTTCCTGATGGATGATTCCGCCGTTCGGATTGGAAGCGTTCGGTTTTGCATGCTTTGTGATCATATTCACGCCCTCTACAACAACCTTACCATCCTTCTGGTTCACAGCGATGACTTTTCCCTCTTTGTCTTTATCTTTTCCAGCGATCACTTTTACTGTATCGCCTTTTTTAATCTTTAACATTGACATCCTTACGCACCTCCTTAAAGAACTTCGGGAGCCAGAGAAACGATCCTCATGAACTGCTTATCACGAAGCTCTCTCGCTACTGGTCCAAAAATACGGGTTCCTCTTGGTGTCTTATCATCTTTTATAATCACGGCAGCATTTTCATCAAAACGGATATAAGAACCGTCTTTACGACGAGTGCTGTTGACAGTACGAACAACTACAGCCTTTACCACATCACCCTTTTTAACAACGCCGCCTGGTGTTGCATCTTTAACAGTCGCAACGATAATGTCGCCGATACTTGCATATCTTCTTGTAGAACCGCCAAGTACACGGATACACAATAACTCTTTCGCGCCTGTGTTGTCTGCCACTCTCAGTCTGCTTTCTTGCTGTATCATGCAGGTTTCCCTCCTTATACTATTTTGCTTTTTCCATAATCTCGACAAGTCTCCATCTCTTATCCTTGGATAACGGCCTTGTCTCCATAACCTTTACTTTGTCGCCAATGCTGCATTCGTTCGCTTCATCATGTGCTTTCAGCTTATAAGTTCTCTTTACAATCTTCTTGTAAAGCGGATGTTTTACATGATCCTCGACTGCAACTACTATGGTCTTATCCATTTTATCACTGATAACCTTACCAACACGGGTTTTTCTAAGATTTCTTTCCACAGTTTTACTCCTTTCGGGATTTTTTGAAAAGCAGAAATTTATACCTATGCCTGAGCCTTCTGTGCCTCAGTCAGCACTGTCTGGATTCTGGCAATATTTCTTCTTACTTCTTTAATTCTGCTTGTATTGTCTAACTGGTTTGTTGCGTTCTGGAATCTTAAATTGAAAAGTTCCTTTTTAGCAGCTACTAATTCTTCGTTCAGCTCTGCAGCTGATTTTGTTTTTAAATCTTCTACAAATGCATTAATTTTCACTGTTATCACCGCCTTCTAAGTCTGCGCGAGAAACTACTTTACATTTACAAGGCAGCTTGTGTGTTGCAAGGCGAAGAGCCTCTCTTGCCACTTCTTCCGGCACACCCGCAATTTCGAACATTACGCGGCCCGGCTTCACAACTGCTACCCAATATTCCAAAGTTCCTTTACCGGAACCCATACGTGTCTCTGCTGGTTTTGTAGTTACAGGTTTATCCGGGAATATTTTAATCCAGACTTTACCGCCACGCTTAATGTAACGCGTCATAGCGATACGGGCAGCCTCAATCTGATTGGAGCGGATCCAGCATGGCTCCATTGCAATGATACCATATTCACCGTTTGTAATCTGATTTCCGCGAAGTGCTTTTCCCTTCATAGAACCGCGGAACTGTTTACGACGTTTTACTCTTTTTGGCATTAACATGATTAATCTCTCCCTTCCTTAGCTGCTTTTTCCGGAAGAATTTCGCCCTTGTAAACCCATACCTTAACACCGACTTTTCCGTAAGTTGTATTGGCCTCAGCGAATCCGTAGTCAATGTCTGCTCTGAGTGTCTGAAGCGGGATTGTACCCTCGCTGTAGAACTCTGTACGAGCCATATCTGCTCCGCCAAGACGTCCTGATACGGAAGTCTTAACTCCGAGTGCTCCTGCCTTCATTGTTCTGGACATACAAGACTTCATAGCCCTTCTAAAGGAGATACGGTTCTCAAGCTGCAGAGCGATGTTCTCTGCTACTAACTGAGCATCTTTATCCGGTCTCTTGATTTCCTTGATATCAACAATTAACTTCTTATCCGTGAACTTTGCAAGCTCACCTTTTACCTTTTCAATCTCAGCTCCGCCTTTACCGATTACGACGCCAGGCTTTGCTGTATAGATAATGATCTTCGCGCGGTCAGATGCTCTCTCAATCTCGATTCTGGAAATACCGGCGCTGTATAATCTTTTCTTAAGATACGTTCTGATTTCATGGTCTTCCACTAAATTATCAGCAAAATCTTTCTCTGCATACCACTTGGAATCCCAATCTTTGATTATGCCGACTCTTAAACCATGAGGATTAACTTTCTGTCCCATGTCTGCCCTCCTTATCTTTCATCAAGCACAAGTGTTATATGGCTCATTCTCTTCTCTATTCTATAAGCCCTGCCCTGTGCCCTCGGTCTGATTCTCTTCATTGTTGGTCCTTTGTTTGCATATGCCTCAGCTATATAAAGGTTCTCAGCATTCATACCATTATTATTCTCAGCGTTAGCAATTGCAGACTCCAGTAACTTCTTTATCAAGCTTGATGCGTATCTCGGACTATAAGTTAAAATACCAAGCGCTGTAGTTACGTCCTTGCCTCTGATGGCATCTAATACGAAACATGCTTTCTGAACAGAAACTCTTGCATAAGACAGCTTAGCAGAAGGTCTTGTATCTTTATTAGCATTTCTTTCTCTTTTAATTTGGGATCTATGTCCTTTTGCCATGGATGAACCCTCCTTTCACCATTGATTATCTTACTTTTGATTTCTTCTCGTCTTTTCCATGCCCTCTGTATGTTCTGGTCGCAACGAACTCACCGAGCTTGTGTCCAACCATATCTTCTGTAACATATACCGGAACATGCTTTCTTCCGTCATGAACAGCAATTGTATGCCCAATCATGCTTGGAAAGATTGTAGAACGGCGGGACCATGTCTTGATCACAGACTTGCTGCCCGATTCGTTCATAGCATCAACCTTTTTAAGCAGGCTTGCGTCTGCAAATGGTCCTTTTTTAATTGAACGTGCCATAGGTTCTAACCTCCTTATAAAAACTATTTGATTGCTCTGCCATCTCTTCTTCTGACAATCAGCTTGTTAGAAGATTTGTTTTTCTTTCTTGTCTTAAGACCAAGCGCTGGTTTGCCCCAAGGTGTACACGGACCCGGACGTCCGATTCCAGTCTTACCTTCACCACCACCGTGCGGATGATCATTCGGGTTCATAACAGAACCACGAACTGTCGGTCTGATACCCATATGACGCTTACGTCCTGCCTTACCGATATTAATAAGGCTGTGATCGCCGTTTCCAACAACTCCTACAGAAGCTCTGCAGATGATCGGAACCATTCTCATCTCTCCTGACGGAAGACGGAGGGTTGCATATTTACCTTCTTTTGCCATAAGCTGCGCACTGTTTCCTGCGGAACGAACCAACTGTCCGCCTCTTCCCGGATACAGCTCAATGTTATGGATCTGTGTACCTACCGGAATCTCTGAAAGAGGAAGGCAGTTACCGATTCTCACCTCAGCCTCAACTCCGTTCATGATCTTCATACCAACCTTAAGTCCTTCCGGAGCAAGGATGTATGCTTTGGCACCGTCTTCATAGCAGATAAGGGCGATATTTGCTGTTCTGTTCGGATCATACTCGATACCGATTACTTTAGCAGCTACACCGTCTTTATTTCTCTTGAAATCTATGATTCTGTATTTTTTCTTAGCCCCGCCTCCGCGGTGTCTAACTGTAATTTTTCCCTGATTATTACGTCCTGCCTGTCTGCTCTTTGAAGCCAACAGTGATTTCTCCGGTGTCGACTTTGTAATCTCTGCAAAGTCTGAACCTGTCATCTGTCTTCTAGAAGGCGTATATGGGTTGTATGTCTTAATTCCCATGACTAACTTCTCCTTTCAATACTGTTTATTATCACGGTTTCTATCCGTATGATTTAGCATGTTACCTTATTTTCAACTACATATTCTCATGCTGTACACGTTCGGTTCGCTAGGCTCGAAAGCACCTCGCCAAGTTCTCCGAACAGGCCCCGACTAGGCTTTGGCCTTCGCCTTTCGGCTCGCCCTCAGCAAGTCTTATAGACCTTCAGAAATCTCAATATCTGCGCTGTCCTCTGTTAACTGGACAATTGCCTTTTTCGTCTTTGCTGTCTTTCCAAACTGCATTGTACCGCGGACTCTTCTCTTTTTTCCTTCGCAGTTCATAGTATTAACGCCTGCGACTTTTGTTCCGTCGAACATCTTCTCAACAGCTTCCTTTACCTGAGACTTTGTTGCCTGCGGATGAACAAGAAATGTATATTTTTTCTCGCCCATGAGCTCCATGCTCTTCTCAGTAACGACCGGTTTAAGGATTACATCATAATATTTAATATCAGCCATTATGCGTACACCTCCTCGATATTCTGGACAGCAGCTTTTGTAGCGATTACCGTGTTGTATTTCATAACGTCAAACACGTTGATTGTTCCAGTCTTAGCCGTCTTAACATCAGCAATATTTCTTGCTGACAGCTCTGCGTTCACATTACCATCCTCTAATACTACCAACGCTTTTGCAACATCCAGATTCTTTAACATGTTAGCAAAGTTCTTCGTCTTAATCTCATCAAATACGATCTCGTCAACAACGATAAACTTCTTCTCTTCTACTCTGGAAGTAAGTGCGGATTTGAGCGCCGCCCTCTTCTCTTTCTTATTCATCTTAAAGGAATAGTCTCTCGGTACCGGAGCAAATACAACTCCGCCGCCCGTCCACTGTGGAGCTCTTGTAGAACCCTGTCTGGCGTGGCCTGTTCCTTTCTGTCTCCACGGTTTTCTTCCGCCGCCGGATACTTCAGAACGCGTCTTGGCTTTCTGTGTTCCCTGACGGTTATTTGCAAGCTGGTTCACAACTGCCATGTGTAAAAGATGCTCATTAACCTCAACACCAAATACCGCATCGCTAAGATCGATTGTACCAACTTCTTTGCCTTCGATATTATAAACAGATACGTTTGCCATCTTAAGTCTTCCTCCTTCCCGTCAAATCCTAAATAGATTTCACTGCTTCTTTAATAGTTACCAAAGATTTCTTCGGCCCCGGTACAGAACCCTTTACAAGAAGCAGATTTTTCTCTGCATCTACGCGCACCACTTCAAGATTCTGAACTGTAACCTTAACGTGCCCCATCTGTCCGGGCATCTTCTTTCCTTTGAATACTTTGCTCGGATCGGAAGCAGCTCCATTAGAACCAGCATGACGATGATACTTGGAACCGTGTGTCATAGGTCCTCTGTGCTGATTATGTCTCTTAATCGCACCCTGGAAACCTTTACCTTTGGAAATCGCGGTAGCATCAATCTTGTCGCCAGCCTCGAAGATATCAACCTTGATCTCCTGTGCAAGCTGATATTCTCCCGCGTTCTCTAATTTAAACTCTCTGACAAATCTCTTTCCAGAAACACCAGCCTTAGCAAAATGCCCCTGTTCAGCTTTCGTCACACCATGACGGTGTACGATCTCTTTCTTACCGCTCTTGTCCTTATTCACAATCTTGTCTTTCTTGTCAACAAATCCGACCTGAACCGCTTCATATCCATCGTTCTCTACCGTCTTAACCTGTGTTACTACACAAGGACCAGCCTGAAGAACCGTTACCGGTGTCAGTGTGCCGTCTTCGCTAAAGATCTGTGTCATCCCGATCTTTGTAGCTAAAATAGCTTTCTTCATTATAATTACCTCCTGTGATTTACAGCGGAACGCTTATGCGCTCATCCTAAATAGTAGGAATACTGTGTGTTGTTGATGTTCAATTCTCTCCGTTCATTGAACTAAGTTCGCACTAGGCTCGAAAACACCTCGCCAAGCACCTTGGATGTTCAATTCTCTCCGTTCATTGAACTAAGTTCGCACTAGGCTCGAAAACACCTCGCCAAGTGCTTACTTATTTTTCATTTTGATATCGATATATACACCGGCTGGCATCTCTAATCTTGATAATGCATCTACTGTCTTCTGTGTAGGTGTGATAATATCGATCAGTCTCTTATGAGTCCTTTGCTCGAACTGCTCTCTGGAATCTTTGTATTTGTGAACGGCTCTTAAGATAGTTACTACTTCCTTCTTAGTCGGAAGAGGTACCGGACCGCTCACCTTTGCCCCATTCTTCTTCACAGTTTCGATGATTTTCTTAGCGGATGCATCAACCAACTGATGATCATACGCTTTCAAAGTGATTCTCATTACTTGACTTGCCATAAAAAAGTCGCCTCCTTTTCGTACTATTAACTCCAGTACGACAAGCGGTGACTGTACACTTTGCCGTGTGTGTCGTGAGAACCTCACACAGCCCATATGTGATACAGTGACTTGTCGCCAGTTTCCTAACTTGACATTCGCTCCACGGAAAACCCGCTATACTTCTTCCCGAACAATTAATTCCAAGAAGATCTTCAGCAGCAACCTCACGTTTCATCGCTATCATGTCACAGCTTTTTTAGTATATATGATGGAAGTAACTATTTCAAGCCCTTTTAATGAATTATTGTATTTTTTTTGATACAATCTATTTATTCCAAAAGAAAAAGCCCCTAACATAAGCAGGGCTTTTCTTTCCTTATTATATATGGTTATTTATTTCTTTACACTAACGCTCTCAAACTCGTCAATAATTGCCTGACTTGGCGCCTTAGTTGCAAGACTCACGATAACGATCATTGCAAGTGATACTAAGAATGCCGGAAGCAGCTCATAGATATCAAGGATTCCGCCCATCGGACGAACACCGTACTTCCAGATAAATACCATTGCACCGCCGGATATCATACCTGCCAGTGCGCCCTGCAGCGTCGTACGCTTCCAGAACAATGCACAGATCATAACACCCGCAAATGCAGCGCCCATACCAGCCCATGCAAAGGATACAATTCCAAATACGCTGGAGTTCGGATCTCTTGCAAGGAATAGTCCAATGGCAGCAATCGCAAGGATCGTTCCACGGGCAACCAGAAGTCCCTGTTTCTCTGTAAGCTTTTTGCCAAAGAAATCCTGCACAATATTCTCAGATACACCGGAAGCCGCAACAAGCATCTGGCTGTCAGCAGTTGACATCGTTGCAGCCAAAATACCTGCAAGGATCACACCGCCAAGAATCGCCGCAAGGAATCCGTTCTTGCTCAGGATATCTGTAAGTGCGATGATAACACGCTCGCTGTCCTCTAACGGAGCCATGTTTCCCGCATTAACAACACCAAGACCTACAACACCGATAAAGATTGCAACGCCCATAGCAATCGTCACCCAAACAGAAGCAACACGTCTGGATAATACCAGCTTATTCTCATCCTCGATAGACATAAATCTTACTAAAATATGAGGCATACCAAAGTATCCGATACCCCATGCAAGAAGAGACACTGCTGACAAGGCAGAATACGGAACCGCTGTTCCCGCAACCGCATCATGAATTGCAGAAAGAGAAAAATATCCCGGCAATGACTTTGCATTATCCATAACTGCTCCGAACCCGCCGGCACTGCTCACTCCAAATGTAATGATGGAGATCAATGCGATCGACATTACAATACTCTGAATCAGGTCATTGGTAGCAACGGTTGTAAATCCGCCCATAATCGTATAGATAACAATTATGATCGCAAACAATATAACACCCGTCATATAGTCAAGTCCAAACAAAGAATTGAACAGCTTTCCACACGCTGCGAATCCAGAGGCCACATAGGGGATGAAGAATATTACGATAATAACAGCAGAGATTGCTGTAATGATATTCTTCTCATCATGGAATCTCTTAGCAAAAAAGGTCGGAACTGTGATCGCATCGATTCTTTCTGAATAGCGTCTCAATCTTCTCGAAGTGAAAAGCCAGTTCAGATATGTACCGATCGCAAGACCCGCTGCCGTCCAGAATGCATCTGCTATTCCCGTCAGATAGGCAACTCCCGGAAGTCCCATCAGAAGCCAGCTTGACATATCACTCGCCTCAGCACTCATGGCAACTACTAACGCTCCCATTCTTCTTCCGCCAAGGTAGAAGTCCTCACTGCTGCTGTTCTTTCTTGAGTTGTAAACACCTACTCCAATCAACAGGCACATGTACGCAAGAATCGTACATAAAATAATAATACTGGTACCACTCATAAAATACACCTCGTTTCTTTCCTGTTACTTTCAGGAATTCTTAATTTCCCCGTATATTTTTCGGAAAATTCAGAGATAAGACAAACCATTCTGCAAACTGACATACCCTAAAATTAATGGCCTTCTTACCTGTTCTTGATATATTTTAACACTCTGTTAAACGTGTGTCAATAAAAACATTATAATTCTTAATGCCGCCATTACATTTTCTTATTTCTGTTCAATAAAAATGCAGCGATATTCAGACGTAAGAAAAGCGGCATATCACATTTAAGCTGATACGCCGCTTTTTCCGAATCCTTGTTATTGCTGATTCTGCATCCCTGTCTGCATTCTGATGAATTTTTGTTTGAGACTTATATGCACCTCTTTAAATTCCTTGCTGGTATTCTGCTGCATAAAATCATAAAACTTTTCCGAAGAACCCGATACAAAATCCGTCTTAGGAATTATAAACAGGTCATCCGACTCCATGTATAAGTAATACATCTCGTTATCCGCATACATTTCCCGGATCATATGGTACTTGTAAGTATTCTTTTCGTTATCTTCTACGATAAAGCCAGAATGGCCAAATGACA
>ERZ778517.1204-NODE-1204-length-20676-cov-9.200912_pt1 | contig 20676 bp, 19 predicted proteins | sample MGYA00510341_ERZ778517 | MGnify/ENA primary metagenome ERZ778517 (study PRJEB29527, sample SAMN07138964) | mouse gut metagenome | material: feces | host: mouse | place: China:Nanjing | collected 2016-01-25 ... | reverse complement strand
TATGATGCCTCTCATTAGAATTTTCAGGGTTGCATTACTGTTTATTTGTCAAAGTACATTGTTTTGTGCTTGTCTCGTTTGCGACAGCTTATTTAGTCTACCACAACTATTTTATCATGTCAAGCACTTTTTTATATTTTTTTCTTTGTCTGTCGCGTTTTGCATTTCTGTTTTCCTTAGCGACGTGTTTTATCTTATCACGCAATAATGCAGATGTCAACATCTTTTTTTCATATTTTTCATTTTTTTCCAAACCCATTTCAGGCTATTTAGAATTGTCAAGAAACAACTTGTGTTTCGTAGCGTTTTTGTAACAGGAGGCTGAAGGCTGAGCTGTTACAATTTTTTCATTCGGTCAGTACAGCACTGCCTTTAGCAATTCTATCAGATAATTGGAATAGTACAGCATTGTCAAAAAGGAGCTTTGGTTTATCTGGGTCAACATCCATGCCTTTAATCCCATGATGTCAAAAACCCCGACAACCAGGAACATGAGCCAGATGATTATGACGGCTTCTGCCAGTCCCAGTATGGTTCCGGCAAGCTTGTCCGCGAGTTTTCCTATCGGTACCGCCCTGACAAGCTTAAACGTATCTGTCAGGAACTTGACCGCCCTATGAATCATCCGGATGGCAAGAAGCAGTATTACGGCCATTATCACTTTGACATAGCTTTTCTGAATAAAATTTCCGACGCCTTTTGCTACAATTACCAGGACAAGAATCCCCAAAATGCAGGATATTATTCGTATTACACTTTCCAGCAATCCTCTTTTCCATCCCCACACTGCCCCTATGACCAGTATGGATGCCACTATAATGAAAAGTATATTGATATCCCAGCTGGCAGGATTTCCTGCGCTGTTTAGTATATTTGTATCCAAGTATATTCCCTCCAGTGCTTTAGAAACAGCAGAAAGCGACCAGTGTTATTGAAGCTCTATGGTCTGTATCGTGTCATCTGTTACAATTGTGTGCCTTGAAATATTCCCTCCTGGTATCAGGCAGACAACCCTGTCCTGAAAGGCTCCTTCGTATTTCAGCCGTCCGCCCCAGTCGTATATCAGGCATTCATTTTCATTATATATAAAAATTCCTGCCGTACTGAATAGTATGTCCTTATATTCCAGATTAAATGCAATTTCCCTGACCATTTTCGCATTTGTGTCATAAATTTCAACACGGTATGTTGACTCTGCCGACGTATTGTAAAACACAAGCCCGACATGGTCTTCATCATGGAATACGCTTTGTATTTCTTCTGATATCATGTTTTCCAGAAGGCTTTCTGGTTTCTGCCTTCCTTTAAAGAACATAATCCGGTTGTCTGCAACGGCAAACACCGTGTCGTTTCCCATAAATTGTATCATCGGGACGACTGCTTCCGGATAGCCGTAGCCGCTCACAAGGTTATCCGTGTAATTTTGTCCTACCGAGGCAAAGTTATAGAATCCGATGCTTGATTCTATTTTTCCCTTTTCTGCTTTCAGATAGGACACTGCCACCAGGCTGCCGTCACTTGATATGTCTATGGCTGCCGGATACCCGGAATTGCTCATTGTTGTCTTAAAGTAGGCAAGCGGCTTTCCTGGTTCCCCTTTTGGGCTGTACAGGTAGATGCCTGTCACTGTCGAGTCATCCAGAACGGCTGCCACAATTCCGTTTGCCGAAACGCAAAAGTCCCTGATTGGCATTGTGGTTTCCACTACGCCGAGTGTCCCCTGTGTGTCGGCTATGTATATTTTCCTGCCATTGTAATCGCCCACTGCCACTGTCTTACCGCAAGTTCTTACCACCGGGTTCTGCATTTCATATGTCTGATTCCATATTGTCTTTCCTTTTATGTCGGTACAGCTCATTCCGTCATTGCTGTACGTGAAAAGGGTTCCTTTCAGGTTCCTGCTTTTCGACTCGGATGCCCGGAACCATTCGCTTTGCTGGATTACCTCGTAGTCAATATACAGCTTGTTTTTCCAGCTGACATACGAGCCGGCTGACGCTGCCGCAACAACGATAAGCACGACAAGCACTGTGTAAAATTTCATCTGACGGTGCCTTGCCAGCTTGTTGTCCATTGTTTTTTTGTCTCTTTCGTCTTCCTTATTTTCAGTTGCTTTCTTTTTTCCGCCTTTCAGCAAATATTGATTTCTGTTAAAGTCCCTTATTTCCGCCATCGTATACCTCATTTATTGATTCCGTTGTAACAGTTCAGCCTTCGGCTTCCTGTTACAGGCATCAAGCCATGCAAAACCACTTCGTTGGCGTCAAAGCCACGTTCCGTGGCTTGATGCATCTCAGCCACTACGCTGTTTCACGCGGCTTGTAAGCCATAATTTGCAGCAGGTGCAAAGTCCTGGGCTGAACTGTTACATTCCGTTCTGCGCACTGAGGCAATTTCATTCCACGGTGCCTTATTAGTATACCATTATTTTCAGGGAAGTAAAAGCTTTTGTCCATAAAGAATATTGTCGGGGTCGTCTATGTTGTTCCATCTGCATATTTCATCCACGCGGGAATAGTCCCCGTAAATGTCATAGCATATGGTTCTGAGGGTATCACCGCGCTGCACAACATAGTACTGTGGTATTGATGCCTGTCCATCGTCCGGCTGCTGCCCCATGTCTGCTGCCTGCACTGCGTCCGGCTGCTGTACCGCGTCCGCTGCCTGCGCTGCATCCGGCTGCTGCGGAATTGTCTCCGGGGGAAGCTCGTCTACATTTGTTTCTGACGGATTTTCCGGTATTGTCTGTGGTTCTCCGCCATCCGCAGTTTCCGGTATTTCTTCCTTTTCTGTCTTGTTCACGTCTGTTTCTTCAACATCTGTCCGCACGCCGCCTGCTTTTTCATTTTCCTTCTGCACATTTTGTTGGATTACAGCAACTGTATTGTCCGCATCGCTCTCTGTGCCTGGCAATAGAAAAGCCGTATTCTCCTCAATAAATGCCATGCAGTAGTCAATGCTCTCCTGCATGCTCTGCATTTTGCTGTAATTATTGATGGAAATAATGCCATATGCCATAACCCCGACGACAAATCCCAGGCAGAGGACGTTCATGACATTCCACATAAAGCTTACTTTCGCTTCCTCGCGGTTGTATGCCTGCGCAATCCTTCCCAGACGTGCCGCGTCATCCGCTTTTTTCCGAACATATCCATCGTGCTCTGTCGGCGACAGTGGCGCCTTGTTCCACTCCACGAGATAATTCTGCATTTCCTCGTTCTGGTCGTAATATATGTAAAAATCATCCAGGATTACTTTTGTATTCTGAAGCGTCAGTTCAAGGCGCAGGCTGGAATCCTTGGTGAGGCTTACATATGCGGAACCGATGTAGGTGCACGATGGAAAATAGGTGTCATTGTACTGCTGCACTTTATTCATGTTTTCCTGTAAAAGCGCTGCCCCTGACACAACAATCCGATATCTGCCATGCTCTTCCACGGAGCGCCCATACAGCGCAATGTCCGGCTGCGTGCTGTCCAGAATTTCTTCCATGGACGCACTTTTCTTTCTTTTTTCTGTAAGCACCTTTTTCAAGAATGTATGTACGTAGTCCTCAAGGTACAGTATGTAAATCCCTTCGGGTGTTCCTATTGTGCGCGTATTCACCGGCAGGATTGCGGACGCCCTGGCTGGCATTCTGGTGACCGGGCCGCCCTGTATTTCACTGGCGGAAGACTGATTTTCTTCCTGTTTACTGGTGTTTAATAATATATTCATTTGCTTGTCCATTTTGGCATCACCTTTCCTAAATCACAATGACATTGCGTTCCACTGTTATGCTGGTGTCCGAAAAGACTGACTGCCAGCATAATGTGATACTCACGGCAAATGAAATCTGCCGTGAGTATATCATATCACTCCTGTCTTAAAGATTTTGTCGAAACGCGTCAGCGCAAAAAAAAATCGAGCAGGGGAATGGATTCCCCCTGCCCGCATCCGGTCACGAGCAGGAAAGATGAATCTTCTCTACTCGGTTATATTAAATTTGTATATGGTTGTTGTCCTGTATGGTCTTTCCGGTCCATATATGACATCCTGGAACTGCGGCTGGTTCACTGCGTCCGGGAAGCATTGTGTCTCAAGGCAGAGTCCGCTTCTTTTTCCGTATACTGCACCCTCCTTGCCATTTTCCGGCACAATGCAGTTGCCTGCATAAAACTGGATTCCAGGCTGGTCTGTATATACGTCCATCTTCCTTCCTGATACCGGCTCTTCCACGCTGGCAGCTTTCCGGAGCGTACCGTCAAATCCGTCCAGCGCAAAGTTATGGTCATATCCCTGCCCATACTTTAACTGGATATCATCAGCCTCTATGTCGTCACCGACTGCTTTCATCGTCCGGAAGTCAAACGGTGTTCCTGTGACATCCACCAGCTCTCCTGTGGGAATCAGACGCTCAAATACGGGTGTGTAATGTGACGCGTTGATGCTGAGCCTGTGTGCCTCGATATTGCCGGAATTATGTCCTGCGAGATTGAAATAAGAATGGTTTGTCATATTTATGAGTGTCTTTTTGTCGCTTGTCACGTCATAGTCTATTTTCAGCGCGTTATCGTCAGTGACCGTATAGGTCACCTGCACCTTCTTATTTCCCGGAAACCCCATGCACCCATCTTCGTCATCAATGGAAAAGGTGATGCTGTTCTCCCCGGGCGCTGCATTCCACACGCGTTTATGGTATCCCTTGTCCGCGTCACTGTGAAGATTGTTTGTGCCATCGTTTACCGCAAGCTGATACTTTACGCCGTCAATGGTAAAGCACGCATTGTCAATACGGTTCGCGCTTGGTCCCACAGTCGCGCCAAAAAAAGAGCCATTTGCAAAATATCCCTCGACGCTGTCATGTCCCAGGACCACATCCACTGTTTTTCCTTCCCTGTCCGGCACGAAAAGCTTTACGAGGATTGCGCCGAAATTTGTGACGGATGCCGAGAAGCCGTTCTTATTCGTGATGGTGTAGAGGCTTACCTGAGTCCCATCCGCCGTTTTTCCAAAATTATCTGTTGTGATTGTCATTTTTATTCCTCCATTCTACGCAGCCCGCAATGCCGCTGCCTGTTATTTTTATCATAACAAATCATTCCGCACTTATCTACACTACTTTTTATAGCTTTTCACCCATTATAATTCGTTAATCACAGTTCATCCCAGATCAGCAAATGCTAAAAATCCATGCAAAAAACTATAATTCTGTCCTTCCCTCCAGGGCGCGCAGCAGCGTCATCTCGTCAATGCACTCCAAATCCCCGCCCACGGGCACGCCGCTTGCAATGCGTGTCACCCTGACGCCAATCGGCTTTATCAGTTTTGATATGTACATTGCCGTCGTTTCGCCCTCAAGGCTGGAGTTGGTTGCGATGATGACCTCACTGGCATCCTCCCCAAGACGCTTTACGAGTTCTTTCAGCTTGATGTCATTTGGCCCGATTCCGAGCATGGGAGAAATCGCCCCATGCAGGACATGGTAAACACCGTTGTACTTGCCAGTCTTTTCGTAGGCTGCCAAATCCCTGATGTTCTCGACTACCATAATTGTCTTATGATCCCGGTTCGCATTCGCACAAATCGGACAGATCTCTTTGTCCGTAAGGGTATAACAGATGTTGCAGTAGTGGATGTTTTTTTTTGCGTCCACCATAATCTGCGCAAAGCGCTCCACATGTTCTGACGGCATATTGATGACATGTAGCGCGAGCCGCTGCGCCGATTTGTTTCCCACTCCGGGAAGCTTTGCAAACTGTTCAATGAGCTTGTTGATATATCCGCTGTAAAGTTCCATCAGAAAGGTAGTCCTCCGCCAAGTCCGCCGAACCCGCCTGCCATTTTTCCCATCATTTCATTGTTTGCCTCCTCTGCCTGGCGGAGCGCTTCGTTTGCCGCCGCCATAATCATATCCTGGAGGGTTTCAATGTCATCAGGGTCTACTGCCTCCTCCGAAAGCGTGACCCTGACGATTTCTTTCTTGCCTGTTACGACCACTTCCACGGCACCGCCGCCTGCCTTTGCCGAAAATTCCTTGGTCTCAAGCTCCTTCTGCCCTTCCTCCATCTGTCTCTGCATGCGCTGTGCCTGCTTCATCAGATTGCTCATGTTCCCAGGCATTCCTCCCGGAAATCCTCCTCTTTTTGCCATGATGCCATTCTCCTTCCATAACCTATTGTCCGCACCATTCCATGCCGACTTAATCTTCAATTTCTATTTCCATGTTGATTACTTTTTCAAGGTCAACATAGCTTTCGTCAAAATGTCTTCCCGGCGCGAGATTGTGTACCTGGACGGTTACCTCTTTTTGCAGAAAATTGGATATCATGTCTTCTACGTGCCTGTGGTTTCCCTCGTCGGCCAGGTAATCATATGCCACACCGTCCTCCACGACTATCAGCAGCCTGTTATCGCCGCCAAGGCTCAGATGCGCATTTTTGAGATGTGTTTTCAGCGGCTGGCTCGTCTCTGCCACAATTCCATGCCAGTTTGACACAATCTGTTTGATGTCGTCCGGAATCGCCTTGGGCAGTTCCGGTTTCGGCGCCGCCTCCGGGACTGTCTCTGTTGATTGTACCGCAGGCGGCGCTGCCTGCACAATACCTTTTTCGATTTTTTCCTCTAAATCTTTCACGCGCGCCACAACCGCATCATTAGAAGTCTCCATGGCAGGCCTGCAGAGCTTTATGAGCGTCATTTCTATGAGGATGCGTTTCTGTGTGGCATATTTGATTTGTCCGGAAAGCTCGGAAAAAATTCGGATATACCGCATAATTTCCTCTGCGTCCATCGTTTCTGCCTCTGCCTTGAGCCGTGCGAGGTTGTCGCTGGAAACATCGATGACATCCTCAATATTGTTGTCCGACGTCTTTGCGAGCAGCAGGTTTCTGAGATACCATGTGATGTCCGTGACAAACTGTGTCAGTTCGCGTCCCTGTATGACAACCTCCTCCAGGAGGGAAATGCATCCTGTGACATCCCTTGCCAGTATCAGGTCCAAAAGCCTGGCAAAAACCTCTGTATCCACTGCGCCAAGCACATCGAGCACCTTGTCATAGGTCAGTTCTTCCCCAAAATGAAATGCGATGCACTGGTCAAGCAGGCTTAACGCGTCACGCATGGAGCCGTCCGCTGTCTTGGCAATGTACTTCAGCGCCCGCTCCTCGACCGGAACCTGCTCTTTGTTCATGAGGTCACGGAGGCGGTCTGCAATTGTGTCGATTGTGATGCGCTTGAAGTCATAGCGCTGGCAGCGCGACAGTATTGTTATCGGGATTTTGTGCACTTCGGTCGTCGCCAGTATAAATATCACATAGGATGGCGGTTCCTCCAGCGTTTTGAGCAGTGCGTTAAAGGCTCCTATTGAGAGCATATGCACCTCGTCTATGATATAAACCTTGAACCTTCCCTCCACCGGGGAATACGATACCTCGTCTATGATTTCCCGAATATTATCAACGCCGTTGTTGGAGGCGGCATCGATTTCTATCACATTGACGCTCGCCCCTGAGGCAATGGTCTGGCAGCTCCTGCATGTTCCGCAGGGGCTGCCGTCCACGGGATTTTCGCAGTTGACGGACTTGGCAAAGAGCTTGGCAATTGTCGTCTTGCCGGTTCCCCGCGTGCCTGTGAAAAGATAGGCATGCCCGATGCGGTCCGCCTTTATCTGGTTTCTGAGTGTCGTGACAATGTGGTCCTGGCCTTTAACGTCCTCGAACACATCAGGACGGAATTTTCTGTATAATGCGGTGTATGACATATTGTCCTCCCTAATGCAGACAGATAGTTACAATTCACACCTACGCCAATTATTATCAAAATATAAGTTATTGAGGTGTGAATTATAACAGATTTTGCACACAAACTGCTAAAGGGCAAGCATTTTGGCGCATGATTCCCACTACTTTGGCGTGGGTGTGAAAAGTCACGACAGATACATTCCCAGAGCGTTATGGTCTCTGTCCCATGCCGCCCTCGAGCGTAAGCGTTTCGCCTGTCATGTACTTGAAGTCCGGAGACGCCAGCTGTACGCACACGCGTCCGATTTCCAGCTCGGCATCGCCGTAGTGCCCTGCAGGAGGCATCTTGACATTTTCCTTAAATGCCTCCGGATACGCCTTCTCAAACTGTTCGAGCTGTGCCGTCCACGCCAGCGGGCAGACAATATTGACATTGATGCCGTCCTTTGCCCACTCGGTCGCCGCCACACGGGTCAGTCCGCGAATGCCTTCTTTTGCCGCCGCATACGCACACTGCCCGAAATTGCCAAAAAGCCCGGCGCCGGAAGCAAAATTGATGACGGAGCCTTTTGCCTTTGCAAGGTGCGGGTAGCAGGCTTTCATATAGTAAAATGCAGCATACAGTCCGGAGTACAGTGCAAGGTTAAACTGGTCTGTGGTATGTTCTGCAAGCGGAACGCCTGATGCCGATGCCTGCGCGTTGTTAATCAGCACATCGATGCTTCCGAATGTATCGACGGTCTGCTGCACGACATTCGCCACCACTGCCTCATTGTCCGCACCTGCGTTCACATCCGCCTGGACAATGAGCACCCTGATGCCGTAAAGGCGCTCAAGCTCCTCCTTGGCATCCTCAAGCTTCTTCACATTTCGCCCTGTTATGACAAGGTTTGCACCCTCCTTGGCATACGCTGTCGCGATACCGTAACCGATGGAGCCGCATCTTCCATCACTTAAGACTGCCCTGCCTGCCCCTGTGATAATTGCTGTTTTTCCAGTTAAAAATCCCATATCCGTAAAACCTCCTTTATATTTTTTTACCGATATTTTTATTATAACCCAATCTTTGGAAAATGAATAGCGTTACTTCTTTTTTCATTCTTTTCATTCTATTCCTCTTTCGCCCAGCCATAGGCGTACTTGACTGCCTTGTGCCAGCCGGCAATTCCTTTTTTCCGGTCGGCGTCTGTTGCTGCCGGCGCAAAGGTCTGGTCTCTTTCCCAGTTTTGCATGACTTCTTCCTTGTCTGCCCAGTAGCCTGTCGCAAGCCCTGCCAGGTATGCGGCTCCCATGGCGGTGGTCTCCACACACTGCGGGCGGATGACGGGGACATTGACGATATCTGCCTGTGCCTGCATGAGGAAATTGTTTGCACTTGCCCCGCCGTCGACCTTGAGCGTGGTGAGTGCCATCCCAGAATCTGCCTCCATCGCCGCAAGGACATCATTTACCTGATATGCGATGGACTCGAGCGTGGCGCGTATGATATGGCACTTGTTTACGCCGCGCGTGATTCCGACAATGGTTCCCCGCGCGTACTGGTCCCAGTATGGGGCGCCAAGCCCGGTAAATGCCGGCACGACGTAACAGCCGTTTGTGTCCTCGACTTTTTTCGCCATGTACTCGGAGTCCTCGGAGGAGTCGATAATCCGCAGTTCGTCACGCAGCCACTGGATTGCCGCGCCCGCGACGAAAATGGAGCCTTCCAGCGCATAGTTTACCTTTCCGTCAAGCCCCCACGCAATTGTGGTCACAAGCCCGTTCTCGGAAAAGACAGGCTTTTCCCCGGTGTTCATAAGCAGGAAGCACCCGGTACCGTATGTATTTTTTGCCTCGCCTGCCGTGAAACAGGTCTGCCCGAACAACGCCGCCTGCTGGTCCCCTGCCGCCCCTGCAATGGGGATTGCGCCGCCGAGATAGGATGGGTCTGCCTCCCCATAAATGCAGCTTGACGGCTTCACTTCGGGAAGCATACACTTTGGGATGCCCAGCTCTGCAAGGATTTCGTCATCCCACGCAAGCGTATTGATGTTAAACAGCATTGTCCGCGAGGCATTGGAATAGTCCGTGACGTGGACTGCGCCTTTTGTCAGTTTCCAGATCAGCCATGTCTCAACCGTGCCGAACAAAAGGTCGCCATTCTCGGCTTTCTGCCGCGCCCCGGGAACATTATCCAATATCCATTTCACCTTTGTCGCCGAAAAGTATGCGTCAATGACGAGACCCGTTTTTTTCTTAAATGTTTCCGTCAGTCCCTTTGCCTTCAGGGCATCGCATATGTCGGAAGTCCGCCTGCACTGCCATACGATGGCGCGATGGACCGGCTCGCCCGTATGCCTGTCCCAGACAATTGCCGTCTCCCTCTGGTTGGTGATACCGATTGCCGCAATGTCCTTTGCCGTCGCCCCTATCATATTCATCGCCTCTACCGCGACGCCAAGCTGGCTTGCCCAGATTTCATCAGCGTCATGCTCTACCCAGCCCGGCTGCGGGAAGTACTGTGTAAATTCCCGCTGCGCCATACTGCAGCGCCCGCCCTTTTTGTTGAATAAAATGCATCTGTTGCTTGTCGTTCCCGCATCCAGCGCCATAATGTATTTTGACATATGTTCCTCCTCCGTTCCTGCCTTTCTACTGCTTTTATGACAGCGGCATTTTTCATGGATTGTGTTTTTCCCTATTGCTGTCCCTTTAGCCAGCGGGAGAACTGTCTGAGCACATTCGTGTACAGTTCATTGTCGTCCGCCCTCTCCAAATCCTTCATATTGGAAAAGCCTGTGTTATCCCGCTTCCTGCCGCACATGTCATCGAGCTGCTGCAGATACCAGAACTGGTAATTTCCGATTCCGATAAACTGGATAAACACATTCATGCCGGATGACTTGAGGATAATTCTGTCCGTTTCACCCTTGTCGGCGTTTTCTCCATCCGTGATAAAAAGAATAAATGTCGGCTCTTTGTCATCCACAATTGCCTCAGCCCTCACTGCCTTTCTGCCAAATCCAAGAAATCCGCCCTGATAATTGACACCGCCCTCTATAATTGCATTTAATACAGGAGCGTAATTTGTCCCGCCCATGGAATAACCGGAGGCGGAAATCACGCCTTTTACATAATTCTCATAATTGGACAGTGTTAAATCCGCCATTTTCCTATAATCACTCTGGAACAGATACACATCAATGGAACCATTGTCGTCAAAGGTAAGTCCCAGCGGAACAAGCCTGTTGATGGTATGCTGAACGGTCCCGTTTGCGTAGAGCATGTTCATTGACCCGCTGTAATCGAGGACGACGACAACCTTTGCCCTTGCGGATCCGAGGTTCACGCCGCTTTCCTTGCTGAGGCTGACGACACATTTGCTCAGGTTGACAACATGGTTTTCGAGGTTCGCCTTGTCCTTTGACAGCGTAATTTTTCCCATAATCTTCTGTGCCAGTTGCGCTTCGGCATTTTCGGGAGCCAAATGCTCCGGCACAGGCGGTTCCGGCATGGAAGGCTCTGGCATAAAAGGTTCTGGCGCAGGCGGCTCTGAGAGCAGCTCCGTTCCGCCGTATGCCGCCAGCAGCGCTGACAGCCCGCCGTTAAAGCCATTGGCAACAGCGGAAATGCGCCATTCGTCCTTCCGATAAATTTCAACGGCGATGATTGCCTTTTCCTGCCTGAAATCCGTGCCGGAAAGTTCCATCGTCATCTGTGTGACGTTGTTTTGCGACAGGTTCAGGCAGTGTCTGGAAATTTCTCCCATCGTGCCGTCACCGTCAATGCTGGCGGTAAATACAAGCTTATCGATGCCTGGCGGGAGTTTTGACAGATTTACCATAAATTTTGCAGCGTTGTCCGCGGGCATAAGGCGGATTTCATTTGCCGGGGAGGCCGTCTGGTTATAGAATATCATATATCTGTCGTCAGAGAGCATGCCCAGCTTGTCAATTCCGAAGCAGCAAAAATCATAGACTGCCGAACCGGTTATGCTCATTTCTATGGTAAATTCAGAATCTGTATGAATATAGCCTGCGATTTTTTCACGCATACCGCGTTGTAGGTTCATTGTTTGCCTCCTTGGTAGTATTTTCTGCTTCATTATATCTGTTTTTGGATACCAATACAATGCTTTTTGTATCTGTTCCATAAATTCATGTTGGTTTCCGGTGGTAATCGTCTATCCCAGGCTTTCAATTTGCGGTGCATGGATTTTTCTTTCGCATATTGACACGCCCCCCTGGCTGCGTTATAATGGTTTCACTTTATCACGCAAAAGCGTTGAAGTCCTAAAGTGTTTGTGTGAAAACTATTTTTTACTGAGGAAGGGGCATTGATTATGCTGGTTAAAATTATTTTACTGCTTTTATTTTTTGGATGTATGATTGCAGTCGGGCTGTATGCGCGCAAGAGCGCGAACAGCATGACGGATTTCGTGCTTGGCGGGCGCAGTGTCGGCCCATGGCTTTCGGCTTTTGCCTATGGCACATCTTATTTTTCCGCGGTTGTATTTGTGGGGTATGCGGGACAGTTTGGCTGGAAGTATGGCCTTGCTTCCACCTGGATTGGTCTGGGAAATGCGGTGATTGGCTCACTGCTTGCATGGGTTGCAATGGGCAGGCGCACAAGGGTCATGACACACCATCTTGAGGTGGCGACAATGCCGGACTTTTTCGGGCGGCGTTATGACAGTAATGTCATAAAAATTGTTGCCTCGGCGATTGCGTTCGTGTTTATGATTCCGTATACGGCATCTGTCTATAACGGACTTTCGCGCCTGTTTGGCATGGCGTTTGACATTCCTTATACCGTCTGTGTTATCACGATGGCAGTTCTGACCGGGGTGTATGTCATCCTCGGCGGTTATATGGCAACTGCCATCAATGACTTTATCCAGGGTATCATTATGCTGTTTGGCATTGTGGCGGTAATCGGTGCGGTGCTCTCTGGTCAGGGGGGCTTTATCGAGGCGGTCAGAAAGCTTTCGGAGCTTCCGTCCGATGTACCGGTCACACTGGGACAGCAGGGCGCTTTTGCCTCCTTTTTCGGGACAGACCCGCTGAACCTGCTGGGCGTCATCATTCTGACATCGCTTGGCACATGGGGGCTTCCTCAGATGGTCCACAAGTTTTATGCCATCAAGAGCGAGAAGGCGATTAAGACCGGAACGATTGTGTCTACCTTTTTTGCGGTGATTGTGTCAGGCGGCTGCTATTTCCTTGGCGGCTTCGGGCGGCTGTTTGACTCGCCTGCGCTGTACAAGGCGGACGGCTCTGTGATGTACGATGCGATTGTTCCGTCCATGCTGTCCACGCTGCCGGATATCCTGATTGGCGTCGTGATTATCCTGGTGCTTTCGGCCTCCATGTCAACACTTTCGTCGCTGGTGCTGACCTCGGCTTCAACGCTGACGCTGGACTTTATCAAGGGAAACATTGTGAAAGATATGGATGACAAGAAACAGCTGATTTACATACGTGTGCTGATTGTATTCTTTATTGTGGTTTCTGTTGTGCTGGCGCTCAATCCGCCGACCTTTATCGCGCAGCTGATGGGTATTTCATGGGGCGCCCTCGCGGGTGCGTTCCTCGCTCCGTTTCTGTATGGGTTATACTGGAAGGGCGTGACCAGGGCTGGCGTGTGGGCGAGCTTTATCTGCGGCGTCGGCATCACGGTCTCAAATATGTTCCTAAAGTTTATCTCCTCGCCCATCAACGCGGGCGCGGCGGCAATGATTGTGGGGCTGGTTGTCACGCCGGTTGTGAGCCTGGTGACGCCTAAGCTGGACAGCGGGCTTCTGACCCGGATTTTTAAGTGCTACGACAACACCGCGAAGGTGTCCAGCAAGGAATATCTGAAAGAGGAGGATGCGTAAGCATACCTCCTCTGCCAGATGGCATATTTCATTCGGACGCCCATGTCATAAAAAAGTAACCTGTGCATCGGCGTCATAGGTGTGCGGCTCCTTGGAAACTGCCTTGTGTCCAAATGCAATCGCAATTTCGTACTCATAATTTTCGGGAAATTTCAGCGCCTTTGAAAAATATGCTTTCTTCTCTCCCCGCATGGCATCATAAATGCAGCCGATAATTAAATTCCCTAGCCCAAGCTCCTCCGCTGCAAGCGCCATGTTCTCAACGGCAATTCCGGCATCCAGTGCACTCCACCGGAATTCGCTGTCAGCACTCAGTATCACGACAGTGGGCGCCTCGTAGTAAAAATTATGCGGCGGCTCTGAAATGTCGCGAAGCCGGTTCTTTTCCTCCTCCAGTTCTGCAAGGATTGAATTGTCTCCCTTTAATACTGTAAAATGAATCTCCTGTTTATTTGCGGCTGTCGGTGCCTGCAAGCCGGCATGAATCAGGGTGTTGAGTTCCTCGTCCGTCAGCGGCTCGTCTGTGTAGCCCCTTGTCGAACTCCGTTTTTTTATCACTTCTGTCACATTGCTCATTGTTGTCTGCCTCCTGTTATAGTATTGTGCGCTATATCTTATCTGCTGCCATTTTGTAACACTGGATGGTGTAATTCTGAAACGAATGAATATCCTTTAGCAGCCCATTTTTTAATGTATCTGCCGTATGAACCGCGAGGTCAAACTGTTCCTGCGTAATATCTGCCTGGCGCAGCGCCTCCTCCAGTTCATCCATATCGTCAACCTTGATTTCGCCATTTGGATAGACTACCAGGTCCAGATACAAATCATCAAAATAAGGAATTCCGTCTGCGTCCGTCCCCTGTGCCGCAATCATGTCTATGTACCACACAAGAACATTGTTATCCTGGTTCATCATGGCTGTAATGCAGTAAAAATCATCCTTCGGCAAAATGGACAGCCATTTTAGCCCGGCATCGCACACCACAAACTCATTACCATTGAACTTCCATTTTTGCGCTTCGCTGACCTGCTGGATTTCCATAAGCCCGACATAGCCTGTGAAAAAATCTGACTGAACCTGTCTGCCGGATAACCTTTTTGCAGTAATGCACTTCCACTCGTCATAGGACAATCTGCTTCTTTTCATCTGTGTTATCCCTTTCTTTTTCGCCGATTGTACCACATCTCACCGTACCTGTCAACAAATGCAGGACACACTAAATTTTTATAAAATTAAGGAATCCTTAATGGTTTCTTTGATATGTTTGTGCTAGAATAGGATTTTAGACAGCATACATACAAGGAGGATTTTTATGAAATACACAGCGTCGGCATATCTACTGACCATTACGATTATTTCGTTTCTGGGATATTGTGTTGAGAATATCTGGCTTGCACTGACACAGCAGTATATTGACAACAGGAATATGTTTTTCCCTTTTCTGCTCGGATACGGACTGACTGTCGTAGGGATTTACCTGATTTTCGGAACGCCGAAAAAGTGGCTGAAGAAAGGGACTGCCAGTAAGGCGCTGGTATATCTTGCGTACTTTGCCCTGATGATTGTGATTGTCAGCATCGGGGAAATCATTCTGGGAAAAGCGGTGGAATACTTCTGCGGATTTGCATACTGGAATTATGAGAAAGTGCCGTTTCATTTTACAAAATACACATCCGTACCTACCAGCATGGGATTTGCCGGAATCATTGAATTTTTTATGGAATTTCTCATGGAGCCCATTTTGTATCATGTCCAGCAGCTTCCGAAAACGACTTTGCAGATTTTGGCCATCGGCTTCATCATCCTGCTGGTCAGCGACTACCTTATCAGTTTCCAAATCATGTACTACAATAAAAAGCCTAACCGTCTGTGGAAGTATCAGCTTGTGCAGAAACAGTTTATCCGATATCGTATTTAAAAAATCGAGCGCCAACGCGCTCGATTTTTTATTTTGGTCTAACGGTAAGTCTCCTGATGAATCCGTCCCCATCCGCTTCGCGGACTGTTGCGATTGCCATGATATGATAATCCCCGAAGCTGGCTATGAATTCCGCCTGTTCGTCGTTGACCACTTCCGCGCTCATAATCGAATACTCCCTTCTCACCCAGCTTTGTGGCTTCCCTTGGGACGGACAGCCGCCAGTTCCGCCACCAGAGCCATGTGCCGGGCGGCGCCGGATGCTGCTGGGATGGGCGGAGGACAAGCCGGAACGGTATATTATCGAGGATGACTATGACAGTGAATTCCGCTTCAGCCATAGACCTGTTCCGGTTTACTGATTAATCGCCGAAACTGATGCCGAGCATCTTTGCTTCCTTGATGATGGTGGAATCCGGGTCAACCATCTTGAGCTTGCCGGCAACATCCTCGAGAGGTACTTTTACGACTTCCCTGTTCTGGTAGCCTACCATATAGCCGTACTCGCCCTTAAGAATGAGCTTGGATGCCTCTGCGCCAAGCCTGCTAGCAAATACCCTGTCATATGGGTCGGGGCTGCCGCCTCTCTGTGTGTGTCCCGGTACGGTAACACGCACTTCCATGCCGCTCTTTTCCTTGATTTTCTCTGCTATTTCATAGGAAACGCTCGGGTATTTGTACTCTGCCATGTATTTCTTGAATTCCTTTTTGGAGAGTGCTGCCACTTCCTTGGAGACAGCGCCCTCGGCAACCGCAAGAATCGTGAATTTGCTGCCTCTGTCGGAGCGCTTCTGGATTGCCTTGATAATCTTGTTGATGTCATATGGTATCTCGGGTATCAGGATAATGTCAGCCCCGCCTGCAATACCTGCATTTAACGTGAGGTAGCCTACCTTGTGTCCCATTACTTCGACGATAAATACACGTCCGTGTGATGCCGCGGTGGTGTGAATCTGGTCAATGCACTGCGTTGCAATGTCAACCGCACTCTGGAAACCGAACGTCATATCCGTTCCCCAGAGGTCATTGTCAATGGTCTTTGGCAGCGTCACGACATTTAAGCCTTCCTCGCGGAGGAGATTCGCTGTCTTGTGTGTTCCGTTTCCGCCGAGGATTACCAGGCAGTCAAGGCTGAGCTTGTAATAATTGTGCTTCATTGCCTCCACCTTGTCCAGCCCGTTTTCATCCGGGTCTCGCATATTCTTGAATGGCATGCGTGAGCTTCCGAGGATTGTGCCACCCTTTGTCAGGATTCCTGAAAAGTCTGACGGGGAGAGCATTTTGTACTTGCCATAAATCAGTCCCTTATAGCCGTCAAGGAAACCGAACAGCTCTACTTCCTTGCCCGCGTTGAACAATCCCTTTGCCACGCCGCGCATTGCCGCGTTGAGCGCCTGGCAGTCGCCGCCGCTTGTTAACATTCCGATTCTTATCATGGGAATCTCCTCCTTTTTTTCGCAGGATATGTCTGCGTATTTTTTATTTTAGCTTTTGCCATGCCATTCCTTTGCAAACTTGCTTTTGAGGAATATTACAGCTTTTTGCCATGCCAAGTGATAATCTGCCGAAGGCAGATTATCACTTATGGGCGTTCGCCCTATAGCGCCAAGCCATGATATGCCTTTGTAAGCAAGCTTACAGGCATATCATAACTTGTCTCCGCATGGCTCTCTTTAAATAACATTATAATCCTTTTTTTGGGTATGAACAACTTTCTTGCTATAAAATATTTCAATTTTGGTAAAAAAGTACAAAAAAAGCTCCGATATGATATTGTTCAAAGTCCTACGGCTTTCTTTGATCTTTTTTCCTGATAATGTGTCGCAGCTGATAGTTTATGTATATCTTTTCACAGATTTTTAAAATCATTTCCTGCGAATAATTTTTTATGTTTTCCACAAACAAGTCAACAATGTAATTGGAGTATCTATTTTTATGTCTGTTATATTTCCCATCTGCCTCTATTGTATCTTCGATGAATTCTAACAGCGCCTGCGTTTTATATTCCGCATCATTCAGTTTAAACTGCCTGATATGATGTTATCGATATTCCTCAATTTTGTACCCGGTACTTGAATAGGTAACATACGTCTTTAAGGCAGAGAACCGATACAGCATTTCCACGTCTTTACCATCATCACTGATAGTGCCCCATAAAGTTCTCCATCTTCTATTATTTTTGTTGATTTTATTGATGGCACGATTAAATGCACATGGGTAAATGCCATTTCTTAATTCCTGATTTGATAGCTGTTTTCCACCATTATTCAAGTTTGCAAATATCTTATGTAAAATTTCATCTTTTTTATTTTGGTCGGAAATCTTAATTTCTATAACTGTAATAGTCGAATAATCTACTTTTCTCCTTAACTGAATCGGCAGATTTTTATAACTGATGTCACATTGTTCATCACCTATCTGAATATAAAAACCAGCAGGAACAATATCATACTTTTGTTCAAGCGCTGCGACAAAATTTCCTGCTGAATCAACATCCATTTCCTGATAATCAAATACACTCATTTTTTCACTTTTGAAAAACTTGCCAATATAATAAAAATAGAGACTCATTACCCTCTGTTGTCCGTCCAATATTTCCAACTGTCCTTTTTCATTTCGGTATGTATAAATCGGCGGAATCGGAAGCCCCCTTACCAAGGAAGCCGCCAGTTCTTCTACCTGCACTTTGCTCCAACGGTATTTTCTCTGGTATTCCGGAATGACAAACATATTCTCATGCACCCCTTCAACCAGTGCCTTGAATCCCATATCCGTTTTATACTGCTGCACGCTGATATTATTATAAATTTCGAGAATTGACTTACCCATAGCATATCTCCTTGTCCCACACTCTAACAACATTTTAAATGTTTCCGATAAATCTGTCAATTCCATCAGCCATAATCGAGCAGGGCATCTGTTAGATCTGCTGACATATTTCATCCGGACATCTGTATGCACAAAAAAGGATACCATCATCTGGTATCCTTTTGTATCCCTAAATGGGTGGAGGTGGATTCGAACCACCGAAGCATAAAGCAGCAGATTTACAGTCTGTCCCCTTTGGCCACTCGGGAATCCACCCATATGTCAGGTTCGCCCTGACATTTATCATTAAATCATAAAACAGTGCAAAAAGCAAGAATTTTTTATGATTCTTTTGCTTGCTCGGCAATGCGGATATGGACGTCTCGCAGCTGTTTTTCGTCCACTGTCGCGGGGGCACCCATCATCACGTCCTGTGCGGTCTTATTCATCGGGAACGGAATAATCTCACGGATGCTTTCCTCGCCGGCGATGAGCATGACCATGCGGTCTACGCCGGGGGCAATGCCTGCGTGTGGCGGCGCGCCGTAGCAGAATGCATTGTACATTGCTGGGAATTTCGCTTTCACGTCCTCCTCGCCCAGCCCGACAATCTGGAATGCCTTGACCATGATTTCCGGGGCATGGTTACGGACAGCGCCTGACGAGAGTTCGACGCCGTTGCACACAAGGTCATACTGGTATGCGAGAATCTCCAACGGCTCTTTTGTCTCCAGCGCTTCCATGCCTCCCTGCGGCATTGAGAACGGATTATGGCAGAATTCGAGCTCGCCTGATTCCTCACCGATTTCATACATCGGAAAATCGACAATCCAGCAGAATTCGTAGCTGTCTTTTTTCATATATCCTTCAAATGCATTGGCAAGCGTTTTCCGGATGACGCCGGATGTCTTCTGCGCCGTCCGCAGGTCACCTGTGGAGAGTGCGACAAAGCTGCCATTTTTTAACCGGAGCGCTTCGACTACGGCTGCTTTCTTTTCCTGTACAAACTTGGCGATACCGCCGACAAGCTCGCCGTTTTCATCAAGGCGGAACCAGTAGGTCTTCTGTCCGCTCACCACCTCGACATCGGCGCACATTTTGTCAATCTGCTTTCTCGTGCCTGTAAAATTGTCCGCGACAACAGCTTTTACAACATTGCCTGCAAATGGCTCAAACCCGCAGTCCGCGAGCACCTGTGTCGCATCCTGCACAACAAGGTCTATACGCAAATCGGGCTTGTCCGAGCCGTACTGTTCCATCGCCTCCCGATAAGGAATCCGCTTGAATGGCGGTCTGGATGCCTCATGGTAAATGCCATACTTCGCGAAAATGGGCGGCAGCACGTCCTCCAAAACGGCAAACACATCATCCTGGCTGGCAAATGCCATCTCCATGTCCAGCTGGTAAAACTCTCCCGGCGAGCGGTCTGCCCTGGCGTCCTCGTCACGGAAACACGGCGCAATCTGAAAATAGCGGTCAAAACCGGAAGCCATCAATAGCTGCTTGAACTGCTGCGGCGCCTGCGGCAGCGCATAAAATTTCCCGGGGTGGTTTCTTGACGGCACGAGGTAGTCCCGTGCGCCTTCCGGTGAGGAGCATGTCAGTATCGGCGTTGTTATCTCCATAAAGTCATGTCCTATCATTGCCGCGCGCAAGTCTGCGACAATCTTGCTGCGGAGCACAATCTTGGACTTGACGGCAGGATTGCGCAAATCCAGATAGCGGTATTTTAACCGTGTATTCTCGTCCGCCTCCTTGGAGTGGTCAATCTGAAACGGCAGTTCATTGTACTGGCATTTGCCTAACACGGTGACCTTTGACGGCACTATCTCGATATCGCCTGTTTCCATCTTGGGATTTTTGGCGCTGCGCTCGCGCACTGTCCCGATTACCTCGAGCGTCGATTCGTTGTTGATGGCACTGAGCTGCTCCATGATGTCTTCTGTCTCGACGACAATCTGTGTCTTACCATAGAAATCCCTCAAGACCAGAAAGCCTAAATTTTTGCTGACCTTGCGCAGATTGTCAAACCATCCGACAAGCTTTACTTCCTCTCCGGCATTTTCCAGCCGGAGCTGGTTACAATTATGTGTACGTCCCTGCATTTTCTTTTATCCTTTTCTATCCTTTATTAGCACCTGTATCCGTATGTGCCTGCTTGCTGTTTTTAATACTAGCATTATTAAAAAACAGTGTCAAGGATAAAACATTTTGAGTTTCCCCATTTTTTATATTCACCACAAGTACCGTTGTCCAAGTAAAAATGCAAAAACACTTGATCTTTGTTATAATTTAATAAATCTATAGGAGCTTCCTGTATAATTCAAATATAGGAAATTCCAAGAAAGAAGGTTGAGAAAAAAATACCTCA